>SXGS01193099.1_pt1 | contig 57595 bp, 43 predicted proteins | sample 3174681 | NCBI WGS metagenome assembly SXGS01 (sample SAMN11356861, study PRJNA531348) | freshwater metagenome | isolation source: freshwater sample F1-80 | place: China: Fuxian Lake, Yuxi | collected 2017-12-25
ATGGGATCGAGCGCGGAGCAGGGCTCATCCATAAGGAGTACGTCGGGCTCTACCGCCAGTGCCCGGGCTATGCAGAGGCGCTGCTGCTGACCACCCGAGAGTTCGAGGGCTCCCTTGCGGAGCACATCCTTGACCTCTTCCCAAAGCGCCGCCGACCGGAGGCTCTTCTCGACGATCTCCTCGATTTGAGATCGCCGCCGCACGCCATGCAGTCGCGGCCCATACGCGACATTCTCAAAGATCGACTTGGGAAACGGGTTGGGCTTTTGGAAGACCATGCCGACGCGCTTCCGAAGCTCCACCACGTCTACTTTTCGGTCGAAGATCTCCACCCCGTCCAACTGAACGCTGCCGGTGGTTCGGGTGTTCGGCAGCAACTCGTTCATCCGGTTCAAGCACCGGAGAAAGGTCGACTTGCCGCAACCCGACGGACCGATGAGCGCAGTGACTTCCCGGGGCTGAATCGTGGCGTTGATCGCCTTCAGAGCGTGGTGCTTCCCGTAATAGAAGTCCAATCCCTGAACGAGAAACTTCGGTCGTTCGCCTGGGTTGCCCCCTCCGCCGCCAGGCTCTGTGAGTTGGGCCGAGGTCGGACTTCGGGGTACCAAATCCTTGGTTGCTTCTCTCATGGTTGGAAGTGGATCTACCAGCGAATTCTCGCACGAGCGCGGCTGCGAACCACGGAGGCTACCACGTTCAGCATGCATACCACACCGAGAAGTGTTAGAGCCGTTCCCCACGGCGCCTTCTCCGGAACGTCGGGCACCTGCGTGGCAAGAACATAGAGATGATACGGCAGCGCCATGAACGGAGAGTGGATGCTGTCCGGGAGCGACGGAAGAAAGAAGGCCGCCCCGGTCAGCAGGATCGGCGCGGTTTCACCCGCCGCCCGGCTCAGCCCCAGGATCATACCGGTAGCGATGCCGGGAATCGCAGCGGGGAGCACGATCCGTCGGGTGGTCTGCCAACGGGTTGCCCCGAGCGCCAGACTCGCCTGCCGCATCCCATCGGGCACCGAGAGCAGCGCCTCCTCCGAGGCGGTGATGGCCACCGGCAGAATCATCAGGCTCAATGTCAGGGCCGCCCAGATCAGCCCTCCCGTGCCGAAAGTGGGTTCCGGGAGCTTGTTCGCGTGGAAGATTTGATCGATTCTGCCGCCGAAGATCACCACGAACAGCCCGGCCCCAAACAAGCCGTAAACCACGGAGGGAACGCCGGCGAGATTCACGATCGCGAGCCGGAGTACCCGCGTGAACCACCCGCCGCGACCATACTCGGTGAGGTAGATGGCCCCTACCAGTCCCGGCGGGAGCGACAACACACAGGTCCCGAGGATCAGGTAGAGCGACCCGACGAGCGGGGACAGGATGCCCCCCTCCTTCATGAACTTCGCAGGTGGGGTGGTGAGAAACTCCAGCGACATGGCGGGTAACCCACGCCGAGTGAGCTCCCAGAAGAGATAAGCGATCGGCGTCAACACCGCGATGCCGGCGCCGGAGAGCAACACGTATTGCCCGATCTCACTCAGTCGGAACCACGCGGAACGACGGCTTCTCACGAGCGCCTCCCGCTGGAGATCGCGATGTCGGCCAGGGTATTCACCATGAAGGTGATCACGAAGAGTACCACGCCCAGGGCGAAGAGCGCGTGATAGTGGATCGTCCCCTGAGCGGTCTCACCCATCTCGGCGGCAATGGTGGCGGTCAGTGTTCGGACAGACTGGAGCACGCTGTTGTCGGCCACGGGCGCCATGAGCTTCGAGGGCAGGCTCGCGGCATTCCCCGTGGTCATCAGCACGGTCATGGTCTCTCCAATCGCCCGCCCCACGCCCAGCATGAGTGCGGCTAGAATCCCCCGGCGGGCCGAGGGGACCGTGATCCTCCAGATGGTTTGGAGCGGCGTGGCGCCGAGCGCCAGCGATCCCAGACGGTAATCTCGCGGTACCGCGTGCAGTGCATCCTCCGAGATGCTGATGATCGTTGGGAGCGCCATCAGGGAAAGAAGCGCCCCGCCTGTCAGAGCGGTGAGCCCCGTGTTCAGCTTCAACGTCTCCCGCATCCACGGGGCGAGAAGCGCCATTCCCACGAAGCCGATGACGACGGACGGGACCCCCGCAAGCAGTTCAACGACGGACTTTAGAAGCGCCTGAGTCCGCCCTCCGGCGATCTCCCCCAGAAACGTCGCGCACAGGAGTCCCACCGGCAGCGCGAGCAGCACCGCGATCAGCGTCGTCAGGGTGGTTCCACCGATGAGCGGGAGGGCTCCAAACGCTTCATCGGGCTCGAGCGGATACCACTTCTCCCCCCGAAGCAAACTCCAGAGAGATCGTTGCTCGAAGAACGGCGCGCTTTCCCTCAGGAGAAAGTAGAAGATCAGGCCAACAATTGCCACCACGAGTGTGGCCCCGGCGTAGATCACCGCCGTAGCCAGTCGATCCATCGTGGCCGCCGCCGAGATGCTCCCTCGATGGATCGTTGGGGGTTGGGTGGAGGCGAGAGGCGCCGAGGGGCGCCGGATCTGGCTAGGGTGGGTCGACATGGCCATGCTCTCCCGGGCGACCGAACTTCGGCCTAGCGGATGGCGGTGTAGCCGACTTCCTTCACGGTCTTCTGTCCCGCAGGGCTCAACGCAAAGCGAATAAACTCCGCCGCCATTCCCGCGGGTTTTCCAGGGGTGATCAGGTAGAGTGGCCGCGAGATCGGGTACTTGCCGGAGCGGATGTTCGCATCGGTGGGTTGAATCGGCGCAACTCCCGGTTTTGCAGCGACCGGGAGGACCTTAACACCGGCCTGGGACTTGAAGTAAGCCTCACCCCCATAGCCGATGGCGGCCGGGTTCTTGGAGATCTCCGTGGCGATCGCCTTGGTGGACGGCATCAGCAGCGCGTCTGACCGGTAGTTCTTGTTTTGGAGCACGTGCTCGCGAAAAAACACATAGGTGCCGGAGCTGCTCTCCCGCGAGAGGACCAGAATCTTGCCCAGCTTGCCTTTGAGTGCGCTCCAGTCGCTCATGCTCCCGTCGAAGACGAAGGCAATCTGCGGTACCGAGAGTGCCTTCAGCGGGTTCTGCGCATTCACGGCAATGGCTACGCCATCCAACGCACAGGATGTTTGGGTTGCGGTGCGTCCCTTTTGCGCGGCTCGCTGTTTTTCGCTGGACGACAGCTCTCGCGAACACGTCGCAATGTCGCATGTGCCGTTGAGCAGCGCTGCGATGCCGGTGCCGCTGCCGCCTCCGGTGACCGAGATCTGACTGCCCGGGTGCGCTTCCATGAAGGACTCAGCCCAGGCCTGCCCCAGATTCACCATCGTGTCGGAGCCCTTGATGGAGAGGGTCTTCTTCTGCGCCGCCGACGGAAACACCGTTAGGAGAACCGCCGCGGTCCAGATCGAGCAAAGGGAGGATGTTAGAAGTCTTCGCCGCATCGTTTCCGCCAGTCGACGGCGGCGGTGTGCCGCGCCGAGAAGTGCCCGGATCCGGGGAGCGGCGCCGGGCCGAGCCAACGGGCGATTGTGGACTTCCGAAGCTTAACGAGAGACTATGGGAACCTTACATCCCGGCAGCGCGGGGCCCCGGTTCTCACCTTAGGGCCCCGCGAACGAATGGCGCACGGCCGCACATCAGGCAGATGCAGCGGCGATAGCGGATCGGCACGCGTCCAGTCGGAAACACTCGTACTGGTTGTTGCGCATGACATCTGAGGCGACGGATCGGGCCTCGGACTCGCTCAGATACCCTTCCTCGACCTCTGCACGGAGCGCTCGCGACAGCCAGTGACGGCACTGAAGCGCATAAGCCGCCGCACTGGTCGGCCAGCGGGTGTCGCCGCCGAACGCGAACAGCTTGTTGATAGGCGCCTCGTGAAGAAAGCGGCGAACGAACAAGCCCGCCGCCCTGGGATTGATCGACCACGCCCAACAGAGATCGGCGTACGCGTTCGGAAAGTGCTTCACCATCGCAGTTAACTCGTCCGAATACGGGTGAGCGATGTGCATCAACACGAATCGGGTGCCGGGATACTGGCGGAACAACTCGGCGAGGTGTGATGCGTGGATGCGATCCATCACCATGTGCCAGTTGCCGGCGTAGTAGCCGGTGTGGAGCTTGAACGGGAGGTCGTAGCGCCCCGCCAGCTCCGCGCCTTTGGCCCAGCACCAGTCGCCGAGGCAGAGGCGCGACTCCTCGGATCTACCCTGGGGATCGTGGAGATAGTCCTGCAGAGACCGCTCTGCCTCTCCTCGACTTCGAGGAACCCAAGCGAGCGAGCGATTGTACGCGTGCTGGGCTTTTACGGCGATTGCCGTCGGTCCCCACCGCTCGAACAGCGACTCCATGGCAGTATCCAGGGATTGAACCGAATTCACCGTGATTCCGGTTGCGTCGGCCAACTGCTCCAGATCGGGGCGACCGCTGCAGAACGTCCACCAGGAGAGGTCGTAGAGAAAGAAGTCGGGACCGGACTCGTCGGGTGGGCAGGGCCAGCAGAAGTCATCGGTCTGAATGTGGTCCAGCCCCACCACGTCGCGAAGTAGCCTCAGGCGGTTTCCGGGTTCTCGGAGCTCCAACGTACGTCGGGATGCCTCCGCCAGCTTTTCGGGCACGAGCTCTTCCAGCCCGTAGAATGTCGACGCGATGGTCCGGACCGCTTCGCCGTAGCCGGTATGACGAATCGCCCGCCACGCCTTCTCCACGCCTCTGAAGCGGCCCTCAAGGTCCGGATCGGACGGATCGGCCAGCCGCCGGACCGCCTCCGGAGAAGCCCCAGCGGAGATGAGATCCGCCGGCACGTAATTGAAGAACAGGTCCTGAAGAACATCCTTCGGGCCCTCATCCGCCCAGCCCGGCTCCCGCAGCAGGTGTTCGTGCGTGTCCACCAGGGGTGCGGATTGGATAAAGATCTCGAGATCGGTTGCCACGTGTATCCTCCGGGATGACGACTACCCTCCGACTGCGGTGAGTGCCCGAGCGTACTTGGACCGATCGGTTGAAATTCCATTCGCGAGTTTCGCGGCTTCGGCTCCGGCCCGGTTGAGCGCATCCAGATCGTCGGCCGACGGCGGCTCACCACCGACGAGTTCCAACTCCAGTTCCCACTCCCGGCTCTCGCCGTAGGGCCCCCGAAACTCGACCTCATCCAGCGCGACTTCGATCTGCCGACCGCCCAGCCCATCCAGCAGGAGCACTGTTCGCCGGTTCTCGACCTGAACCACGGTCTCCAGGAGATCCGGGGATGGAAGGCCGCGAAGGTCGTGACGCTTCACACACTGGGCGTACCAGTCTCGGGCCGACCACTCTCCTGCGGGCTCTTCGATCTCGATGCGGCCAACGCCGACCCGCTTCAGCTTGAGGGTGTAGAGACGGATCAAGTCGCCATCGCCCTGTACCACTCGACCCCGAAGAGAGCCTCCCAGTTCTGCAATGCCCCGGCTCGGAGAGTCCCAGTAGGTATCGGTCTGATCGAACGAACGGACAGTTAGAACCGGGTGGCCGGCAATTCGAGTTGCCGAGAGAAGCCGATGCAGGGACGCCGCGTCCGGCGCCAAAAACTTGAGTTCGGTCTCAATCACGGGCGCCGCCTTTCCAGTGGCTGTGAGAGAATGGCTGCTAAACGGAGATCGGAGCAAACCTCGCGATGTTGAAGCGTGCCTTCATTATGATGTCCCTCGGCGCTGCCGCCGCACTGGCTGCGGCTCCTGGCGCCGGCGGAGCCCAGCAGGGGGGAATGGCGACCGATGAGTTGTTAAAACGTACTGCGGAAGTGGGCGCACTCCCGGGCGAACCTACTCTGGTGGAGCGCGCCGGAATCAGTCGAGGGGATCGTGTGCTCCCGTCGCTCGAAAGCGCGGAGCCGGTCGAATCCGGTAAGAAGCGATTGGTTCTGGTGGGTGGGTTGGACGGAAATGACCGATCCGTGGACGCCGTCCTGAACGCCATCCGCTGGTGGAAGACCGCGGCGCCGGCCGCGTTGAAGCAGCAGTGGTCGGTGACAGCTCTGATTTGCGGTAACCCGGAAGGCCTGGCGCAGCTCAAGCCCACCAACGACTCGGGCGGCAAACCGGCCGTGAACTACCCCCCGGAGACCGGTTTCTTCAACGACAAGGTCAACGTGGAGGCCCGATACATCTGGCGGTGGATCGCCATTCAGGCTCCCGACCTGGTGGTCGAAACCCGCGGAGCCACGCGCCTCTCGTGGCTCGCGCCCGCCCAACCGGCCCCGCTGCGGGCAGCATTGGGCGCTCAGCCCTTGAGCGCGCCGGACTCCCTTCCGCTGACGCTGGGGATGGGGGCGCCGTCCGGGCTGGGAACTACCCCCGCCGTAATCGCACTGGTGCGGGCCGCGGAGGGTCCGCGAATGCTGGAGCAGGCGCTTCAGGCGGGGAGCGGATTGCCGATCTCTCCCATGCGGCAGGCTGCCATGGCGCGCATCCGCCGCCCCATTGAGCAGACTGCCCAGGTTCTGGCTGCGCGGTACCCGCAAACTCCGTCGGTGGGCTACATCCCCGCCGTGGCGTGGTCTGCCCGGCTCTCACTCTCGAAGCTGACGGGTGACGCCGGACTTCGGACTCGCGTCGTCGAGGCCCTTCGCCCGTGGCTCAGCGGAGAGAAGCCCGCGCTGGCATCTCCCCCGTCGCTGGTCAACCTTGCGGGCCACATCGCCTTCGGAGATCTGGCGCTCGACGAGTCCCAGCCGGAGGAACTTCGTGCTTCTGCCCGAAAGCTCGTGATGGATGCGGCCCTGAACTGTCGCCCGGAAAAGCCGGGGGAGCGAGCCCGACCGGGGCAGTTCTGGACCGATGACATGTTCATGCAGAACACCCTCCTCCGCCGAGCCGCCCAGTTGGGGGATCCTGAAGCGAGTGAACTGATGGTACGCACCCTGAAGGAGTACCTCAGCAAACTTCAGCGGCAGGACGGGATCTTCGTGCACGCCCTGGACGGTCCGCACGCCTGGGGCCGGGGCAACGGCTTCGCAGCTCTCGGAATGATGGAGGCGTTGACGCAGATCCCGAAGACGCACCCCGAACGGTCCGGCATCGAGGCGGCCTGTCGCCGACACGTGGAAGCCCTCACCCGGGTGCAATCTCCGGAAGGCGCCTGGCGACAGGTCATCGATCACCGCGAGAGCTATCGGGAGGTCACGGCGACCGCGATGAATCTCTCCGCGATTGCCCGGGGAATTCGGCTTGGCTGGCTGGGGCGAGAACACGTCCCGACGGCCGAGCGCGCCTGGAGAGCCCTGTCGGCGCGGATCGGGGATGACGGCGCCCTGCTGGACGTGTGCACGGGCACCGGGTCGGGCCCGACGCTGCGGTACTACCTGGAGCGACAGGCGATCATCGGACCGGACGATCGGGGCGGAGCGATGGCGCTGCTTGCGGCAACAGAACTGATGGCGCTCCGTCGGTCGCTGAAGTAGCCGAGGGAGGGGAGTGCCTCCAGCGCACTCCCCCCCACGCTCGACGTCAGCCGATGAGGCGACTGACCACGTCGTCCACGCGCTTTTCATCCACCAGGTCTTCGGCATCGATGATTTCGTACCGGTAGCCCTGCTCGGTCAGGAAGAGTTGTCGATGCATCCCAAACTCCTGGTCCACCGTGTCGCGGGTGACCAGCGAGTAGAAGTGTGCCGGCCGGTTGGGGCCCTTCGGCCTCAGGATCCGACCCAGGCGCTGCGCCTCTTCTTGCCGAGAGCCAAAGGTGCCAGAGACCTGGATGGCTACATTCGCGTCAGGCAGGTCAATTGAGAAGTTGGCTACCTTGCTGACGACCAATCGCTTGAGGCGACCAGTTCGGAACTCGGCGTACAGGCGGTCCCGTTCCGTGTTCGGCGTTTTTCCAGTGATCAACGGCGCATTGTAGCGTGCCGCCAGAAGCTCTAACTGGCTGATGTACTGTCCGATGATCAGCACCAGATCGTTTTCGTGGCTCCGCAGGATGTTGTCGACCGCGTAATCCTTGTTAGGGTTGGTGCTCGCAATGCGAAACTTCTCCCGGGACTCGGCGACGGCATATTCCATTCGCTTGTCCGGATCCATCCCGACACGGACCTCGGTGCAGAGCGCCTCCGCAATCCAGCCCTGTCGCTCAAGCACACGCCACGGCACGTCGGCCTTCTTCGGGCCGATCAGTGAGAAGACGTCGTCTTCTCTCCCATCCTCCCGCACCAGAGTAGCCGTGAGGCCGAGTCGCCGCCGCGCCTGGATCTCCGCGGTGATCCGGAAGACCGGCGCCGGCAGCAAATGCACCTCGTCGTAAATGATCAGGCCCCAGTCCTGGGCTGAGAACAGCTCGAGGTGGGGATAATTCTTCAGCTCGACCTCATCGGTCTTCGCGTCGGCAGCCTTCTTTCCCACGCGATGCGTCAGGACCTGGTACGTCGCAATGGTGATGGGGCGAATGTCCTTGCTCTCGCCGGAGTACTCGCCGATATCCTCCGGAGTGAGATCGGTCTTGTCCAGAATCTCGGCCTTCCACTGTCTTGCAGCGGTGATTCCGGTGGCCAGAATGAGCGTCTGCGCCTGCACCTGCGCCATCGCGCCGATCCCGATGATCGTCTTCCCCGCGCCGCACGGCAGCACGAGCACACCGCTGCCGCCTCGCTCGCTGCCGCCCGCCCAGAAGCTCGCAACCGCATCATTCTGATAGTCCCTGAGGTCGAAGGGCATTCCGTGAGTGGTCTCTCCCCTCAAGGCAAACTGGAGAGTCGTGCCGGCGGTGTAGCCGGCGAGGTCTTCCACCGGCCACCCGAGTTTGACGAGTACTTGCTTGATAGGTCCGCGGCAGAGAAGCGGAATGACAACCTCATGCGCGTTCAGACGCTCCTTGATCAGAGATCGGCTCCGCTTATGGTTGACGACCTCTTCGATGAGCAGCGGGTCCGTACTGGAGAGGATGAGCTGATCGGCCCGACGGATCAGCTTCAGACGGCCGTACCGACTGCAAAGGTCGGTCATGTCGACGCGGAGGCTGTGGGGCACCTCGAACTTGCTGAACTGAGTCAGCCCGCCCAGCATGTCGTCCACGGTGATGCCGGAGGCACAGGCGTTCCAGATCGACAGCGGCGTGATCCGGTAGGTGTGAATGTGCTCCGGCGACTTCTCCAGCTCCGCGAAGCGCGCAATGATCTCGCGGCAGTCCTCGTAGAGCGGGTTGTCGACCTCCACGAGCACGCTTCGGTCGGACTGAACAATCAATGGGGTGTTGGGTTGGTAGTGCATTTCAGGTGGCCTTACTTCGGTTGCTCTCGGGCGGCAACCTCGATAATGCTGTCTAGCGAGATCACCCTGGGGGTGGACTCGCTCGTGACCCGAATCCCCACATCGCTGGAATCGCAGGCCAAGAAGCGGACGTCTTGCAGCTTCAGGAGGCTCCCATCGGGCAACTCCAACACGAGATCAACTCGCTGGCCGCCTTCGATGTAGGTCTGGATTAGCATCGCGAGCCGAGCCCGCCTGGCACGCGCCAGGTCCTCCCGCTCTTCTTCCGATAACAAGCCCAACTCTTCCAAAAAGTCGAGATCCTCGTCATCGTAGTTATCGTCGTCGTCGTCAGCCTCGAACAGCGCCCTCGCGTCGGCGCGGGCTGCGCCGGATGCTGCTCCCACCGGTGTGCCTCGCAGCAAATCGGGAGAGCCCGGCCTCATCGGAGAGTCGGGATCTCCGTCATGGCTCAAGCTGTCCTGGAGGGCAGGGAGCCCATAAATCACCTCCGAAATCGGCACTCGCACGCCAAGGTTGGTCTCGCCCAGACGACGGATGCGCTCGATCGGTCGGACATCCCCATCTTGGGGCCCTGGATCGTTGACGTCGACGCCGGGAGGCGGGATTCTCTGGAGGAGTTCGGATTCCAGGAGCGGGGCGTATCCTCGTTGGCGAAGCGCCTTAACCGCATCCGAAACCAGGGTCTGCGGCACCACACTGACTCGCTCAGTGATCTGTCGCCCCAGGGCCCGGGAGACACTCGGGATGGAACGAACCTCCTGATGGAGAGCTTCGTCCTGCGTCACCAGCACCATCCCCGCAGGCACGAGGCGCACCCGGCCGTGTTGTCGGGCGGCGGTGCGAACCATGTTTTGTACCGTCCCGGGAATCGGATGCTTGGAGTGATCCTCCAGGAATTTCAGAATCTCTTCCGGCGTTGTCTGAGCACTCAGCGCTCGGAGAATGGACGCCGGCGTCAGGGGATGCATCCCACGGGCCGTCTTCTTCTGCTCATCCGTAAGTCGACGCACGTGAAGATAGACCTCGGGATGGAGGTTCGGCGGACAAAAGACCTGGCCGTTCGGCTGCACCACCACCTCCTTTCGAGAGAAGGCGGCCCGCGTGGGTGGCGGGGTCTCACGGCCGAGGGCGGGAGCCCACGTTGACCGGCAGACTGCAGTCGGGAGTTCCGGGTTGTCCAGGTTAAAGACGCCCAGCCAGTACCCGGAGCGAAGCACTGCCAACACTGCCTCACGAAGACCCCGCTCTCCGAGTGCCAGCATGGACAGGTTCGGCCGCATCCAATCGATCAGCCGCACCAGCGATCCCACCGAAACGGCTGCTTCCGGCTCCCGGGGGATTGGGACTTCCAAGAGGGTGTCTCGAACCAACACGGCAGCGCCCGTGTGCTCCGCGTCGCTTGCGGTTGCAGCCGGATCGATGTCCGCCAACTCCCTAAGCGACGCCCAGGTGATCGACAGAATCTCCACGGCATCATTCGCCGGCAGCCGAAGCAGGTCGACCGCTTGATCCTCGAGTTCGATCGAGTCCTCGGTGGGAGAGATCACGCCCAGATCACCCAGGAAGTTATACAGGAAAACCGCATACGCTTCTGACGGAATCAGCAGGGACGGAATCCAGTTCCGGATCTCCCGCAGGTGAGGCCGACCCGCTTGCGTCGGCTTAACCCGAGTGCGCGAAACCCTGGCCAGGACCTCCGCGACGTCCAGTAGAAACTCACCCGGTCGAGGGGAGCAGTGCGTTCTGGAGGACTCCAGCCCGGGGCGGGCGAACTCCGGGTCCTTAACCCGCGCGGCGCCCAGGCTGAAGTCGTCAAATCCCGTCTCTCGCTGGTCCGGTCGATAGGGACAGTAGATGGTCCGCCAGCCGTCTTCCGAGAAGCAACAGCCCCAGAGGCGCAAATCCGATAGGACCGACCGCATAACGGCCTCGTCCACGCCGAAGTGCTCGCAAAGCGATGCAAGCGATTGCCTCTTGGGAGCAACCTTTAGATGATAGAGAACTACGAGGCTCGGCCTATTCGCGCCAAAGAGGATCAGGCTGCCATGTCGGTGGTGACGGATGGCGCTCTGGCAAGCGCCAAGGAGGGCTTGTCGGTCTCCCCTCAGAATCAGATCCCATCGGATTTTGCACCGGATCGCAAACTCGCGAAGATCCGACATCGAAAATTGGGCCAGGTAGTCCGAACTCTTCACCACGCTCTCCCACAACTCATCCGAAGCAGCACGACATCAGAGGCCTTGGGCGCCGATCATCCCACCGTGTCGGGGGGCTGGAGCCTGCCGGCCCAATGACCGACTCGGAGGTAACTCTTAAGGATGCCACCCATGCGTTCGTATTTGTCACAACTTGCCGCAACACGCGCCGGGAGCCGCCGGACCATCGCCGCCGTCTGCGCCGTCAGCATGTTAGGCGTCCTGAGTGCCCGTGCGGTGTCGAATGTTTCCGCTGGCAGCGGAATCGCCCCACCAAAGCCGATGTTGGCGGAACCGGGAATTTCGCCCGATGCCCGCGTCGTCGCCTTCGCCAGTGCCGGAGACATCTGGACGGTTCCGACAGCCGGCGGGGAGGCGCGACTACTCGTTAGTCACCCGGCCACCGAGTCGCGACCACTCTACGCCCCGGATGGGAAGAGTCTCGCGTTCATTTCGAACCGAACGGGCAACGGCGACATTTACCTGCTCTCGCTGGAGACCAGCGAACTGAAGCGTCTTACATGGGATGACAGCCAGGACAACCTGTCGGGTTTCTCGCCGGACTCGAAGTGGATCTACTTCAACTCTGGGACCCGAGATCCATCCGGTCTGCCGGACGTCTGGCGAGTTTCCGTCGCGGGTGGCACACCGTCTCAGGTTCTCTCCGATCCGTTCCTGTCTGAGTATCACGCGACGGCGGCGAGTGACGGGAGACGCCTGGCGTTTTCCGCGCGAGGGATCGGGTCCTCGCAGTGGTGGCGCCGGGGATCCAGTCACATCGACGAGAACGAGATCTGGGTCTGGGATCCCGCGGCCAAATCTCCGTTCTCCCGCGTGACGGACGATCCTCGGGACGGCGACGGAGAGCGAGCGCTCTGGCCGCTCTGGGCGCCCGACGGCCGCGGCGTGTATTACATCTCAGACCGCTCCGGCTCAGAGAATCTGTGGTTCGGCGCGCCGGGTTCGAGGCCGAAACAAATCAGCCGCCTGACGGACCAGCGGATGCTGTTCCCCAGCTTGTCCGGGGACGGCAAGGTCCTGGTGTACGAGAACCACTTCGGGCTGTTCCGGATGGATACCACGGACGGAACAGCGTCTGCTATTCCGATCCGCCTTGTCGGCGCGACCGGACCCACCGAGCCTCAGCGAGTCGCGCAATCCACCGGCTTCCCCTACGCCCGCGTGTCGCCCGATGGAAAAAAGGCAGCGGTGGTCGCCCGCGGAGAGATCTTCGTCGCCGGCACTGCGGGAGAACCGGCCTTTCGTGTGACGTCTACTCTGGCGGGAGAGGGGCAGCCCGAGTGGGCGCCGGACAGCCGCCGCCTGGCGTACTACTCCGAACGAGACGGCTACCGGTCCCTTTACCTGTTCGACTTCGCCGAGCGAAAGGAGACGCGGCTCACCATGGACTCGGGCGGCGATGAGGCGCCTCGGTTCTCGCCGGACGGCCGGCGCCTCGCCTACCAGCGAGCCGGCCGGGAACTTCGGGTTCTCGACCTGGACACGATGCGTGATCGCCGAATCGCCGAGGGTTTCTTCGAGCGCGCCCCCTTCGAGTCGCAGCGCCAGCTCGCCTGGTCCCCCTCCGGGGACTGGATCGCGTACTTCTCCGAGAGCGTCAAGGCGTTCAAGAATGTCTGGATCGCCCGTGCGGTGGGGGCCGAGGCGCCGCCGTATCAGGTCAGTTTCGCTCCGAACGTCTTTGCAACCACGCTCTCATGGAGCAGCGACGGCCGCTTCATTCTCTTCGACTCGGGTCAGCGCACCGAGTCGTGGAGTTTGTTCAAACTCGACCTGCTCTCCTCGCGCCCTGAGTTTCGAGAGGATGCGTTCGATCGGCTCTTTGGTCCGGCCGCGGAGGTCAAGAAGCCGCCAACCCAACTCATTCCGGAAATCGCCGATCTCAAGCAGCGCACCACGGCGCTCCAGGGCAGTCTGGACGTTGACTCCCACACCCTCTCCCCCGACAACCGGCAGATCGCCGTTGTCGCCACCACCGCGGGCCGGCAACTCATTCACATCCTGTCCCTGGACGCCGCAGGTCGCTTGACCGGCGCCGCTCGGCCGCTGGTCACCACCGCGGGTTCCAAGTCTCAGCTTCAGTTCTCAGCCGACGGGAAGCAACTCTACTTCCTGGAAGATGGGCGACTGCAAGCGGTAGCGGTGGACTCCGGGGTCGCCCGGACCGTCCCCATCACATGCGAACTCTCCGTAAGGCTCGCCGATGAGGCCCCATGGCTCTTCCGTGAAACGTGGGAAATCCTGCGGGACAACTTCTATGACCCGACCTTTCACGGCAAAGACTGGGCTGGCGTTCGAGGACGCTACGAGCCGTTCGCACTCGGAGCCCGCACGGCGGATGAACTGCGCCGCATGCTGAATCTGATGGTGGGAGAGTTGGATGCATCGCACCTCGGCGTCTCGGGGCCAATCAATACGGCGTCCAGCATTGGGAAACTTGGGATTAGCTTGGACGGTCGGGCACTGGAGACTTCAGGTGTTCTCCGGGTATCGGAAGTGCTGCCCGGCGGCCCGGCGGCAATTACGCGACGGATTGCGCGGGGCACGGAAATCCTCGCGGTCAACGGCAGGGAAGTCGATCGGCTAACCAACCTGGATGAGCTGTTGTTCGACACCATCGATAAACGCGTGGCGCTCAAGATCCGCTCCGTCGGCGCTCCGGAGGAGGTCGTCAACATTCGTCCGGTCACCGGGTTGGCGGAGCGTCCCCTGCTCTATCGAAACTGGGTCCATCAGCGCCGCGAGTTGGTCCACCGCGTCAGCGAGGGGCGGTTAGGTTACGTGCACGTGTCCGATATGTCGCAGCAGTCGCTCACCCGGCTGATCCAGGACCTCGACAGCGAGAATCAAGCCCGAGACGGTGTCGTGATCGATCTGCGCAACAACAACGGTGGTTTCGTGAATGCCTACGCGCTCGACATATTCGCCCGGCAGCCGTACCTCACCATGCGTGTTCGCGGCTTCGAGCCGGCGCCGGGCAGAACGGTGCTCGGCCAGCGAGCGCTGGAACGGCCGACGATCTTGCTGATCAATCGCCACTCGCTCTCCGATGCCGAAGACTTCACCGAGGGATACCGGCACATGAAGCTGGGAAGGGTGATCGGTGAGCCGACGGCAGGCTGGATCATCTACACCTCCAGTGTGAGCCTCCGAGACGGCACGTCGGTTCGTGTTCCCTTTGTTGAGGTCAGGGGCGCTGCGGGTGACGTGATGGAGAGGAACCCCCGCAAGGTGGATCAGTACGTGCAGCGCCCGCTGGGGGAAGACGTGATCCACGAAGATGCACAGCTCCAGGCAGCCGTCACCTCGCTCCTCAAGGAGCGGCCGAAGCGCGCTCCGGAGTCTGGCGGAGTTCGACCGTGAGGCTCGCGGTCACCGCGGACCTGCATTGGGGGCTGTCTCGCGCAGGGGATGCCGCGACAAGGGATCTCCGGGACAGCCTCATGGCGGACCCACCGGACACCCTCATCCTGGCCGGCGATGTGGGGGAAGGCCGCGCGTTCGCTGCTTGTCTGGCTGAGTTCCGTGAACTGACGTGCGTGAAGCTCCTGGTTCCCGGAAACCACGACCTCTGGCTTCGTGCGCCCACCTCGTCGATGAGGCACTATCAGGAAACCTTGCCGATGCTCGCCGGCGAGGCCGGGTTTTCAGTGCTTGACTTCCAGCCGTGGCAAAGCCGGGACGGCGACGTGTCGATCCTCGGCTCGATCCACTGGTACGACTACTCGTTTGCCGATCCGGAGCTCCGAATCCGGTACCCCGATGCGAATCGAATGTATATCGCCAAGCAGTTCCCGGCGGGACGCCACAATGACGGCAGTTACGTCAGGCTGGGAGTCTCCGATCCGGAATTTGCCGACTCCCTTCTGAAGCAGCTCCAGAGACAGAGTGCCGAGTCCTCGCGGGTAGGTCGGAGAATCCTGGTTACCCACCATCCCCCGGTACGGGAACTCTTCTATCCTACGGAACTGGTGACGGACGATCAAAAGTTCTGGCTTGCCTACACCGGCACCCGAGCCATGGATGCATGGGTACGGCAGGACGCCAGATTCGACTACGTGTTTTGCGGGCACACCCACGCTGCGTGCGAAGCACGAATCGGCCCCACAACCTGCCTGAATGTGGGTGGGGACTACCACTTCAAGCGACTGATTCGCCTGGATCTTTCATCCGACACGGCCAATCAGCAGGAGTTTAGAGTCGCAACGTGAGAACGCGCACCTACAGGGCCTCTCGTCTACCCGACAGGGACCCGACTCCACGGGGGGCGTCCGCATTGCGGCATCAACTCACTCTTCTGGGCATCACACTCTTCACGGCAGCGGCATCACTCGCACAGTCCGGGAGGGGTCTGGATATGGAACCTCGGCTGCAGGACTACTTCCGGACAGAGACCGAGAGTCTTCAACGCCAATCCCTGGCCGACATCCCGAACGGCGATGCCTGGCTGAAAGATGCGCCGAGGCGGCGGGCCCGACTGAAGTTTATGTTGGGGCTCGATCCTGAACCGCCGAGATCGCCCTTGCGGCCCGTCATCACCGGTGTGACCGAGCACGCCGAGTTCACGGTGGAGCGCCTGCACTTCCAGTCCGCTCCCGGGCTCTATGTCACCGCCAACCTCTACCTTCCCAAGAAGCGCTCCGGGCCACTCCCGGCGATCCTGTACGTGTGCGGGCACGGCAACGTCACGGAGAACGGATACAGCTATGGCTCGAAGGCAGCCTACCAGCACCACGGCGGTTGGTTCGCCAGGAACGGGTACGCATGTCTGATCATCGACACGCTTCAGCTCGCCGAAATTGAGGGGCTCCACCACGGCACGTATCGTGAAAAGATGTGGTGGTGGAACAGCCGCGGCTATACGCCCGCCGGAGTGGAGGCCTGGAACGGCGTGAGAGCAATCGACTACCTCCAGTCTCGACCGGAAATCGACGGCAGCCGAATAGGAGTCACCGGCCGGTCAGGAGGCGGCGCCTACTCGTGGTGGGTGGCCGCGATCGACGAACGGATCAAGGCGGCAGTGCCGGTCGCGGGGATCACCGATCTTCAGAACTACGTCACCGACGGTGCGGTCGAAGGTCATTGCGACTGCATGTTCATGATCAACTCGGAGCGGTGGGACTACGATCAAGTCGCGGCCCTGGTGGCGCCTAGGCCCCTGCTGATCTCAAACTCCGACAAGGACCCGATTTTCCCCCTCGACGGTGTCTACCGAATTCACCAGAAGACCCGCAAGATCTACGACCTCCTGGGAGCCGGCGACAAACTGGGGCTCCTGATCACCGAGGGTCCGCACAAAGACACCCGGGAACTGCAGGTGCCCGCACTCAGGTGGTTCAATCGGTTCCTTCGAGACACCGAGGCGCCCCTGACCAACTTTGCGGAGAAGTTCTTCACGCCGGAGCAACTTCGGGTGTTCCGAGAAATGCCGGTCGACCAGCGGAACACCCGGATTCAAAACAGCTTTGTGAGGTCCGCCGACGGGGAAGTTTCGAAGTCAAGGAACGACTGGCGCTCCGCGTGCAAGAGGTGGCGGGAACAACTCGGCACGGCGGTCTTCTCAGGCTGGCCGGCGGAGGCGCCATCGACCGCTCCAGTGGAGAAAGTCAACCTGGAAAAGGACGGCGTCCGGCTCCGGGCCTACGATTTTGAGTCTCAGCACCACACGCCACTTCGGTTGTTCATCCTCTCGGGCAAGGGTGCGGTTCAGGAACTCGGTATCCGCCTCACGGTTCTGGATGAAGCGCGCTGGAGCCCGTGGGCGGCGGGAGTGGCTGCGGGGTTCGGCAGCGCCGCAGTCGGCTCCGACGTCGTTTCGGCTCCCGGCGACTGGGCTGCCTTGAAAGCCATGCTCACTCGCGATGGACCGCTCCGGGCGTTCATCGCCCCTCGCGGCGTGGGCGCCGGCGCCTATCGGGTCGACGAGAAGAAGCTCACTCAGATTCGGCGCCGCTTTATGCTTCTCGGGCAAACCCTTGACGGAATGCGGGTGTGGGACGTCGTGTCCGCCCTGTCGGCGCTCCGAACCGTTCGAGACGGACGCTACGCCCGGTCGACCATCGAACTGGCGGGCACGGGCGACGGAGCCGTATGGGCGCTCTACGCAACGATCATGGGATCGGCACCCCCGGCTTCGTTGATGCTAGATCAGCTTCCGGGCAGCCACGCCGAGGGGCCGGACTTTCTAAATGTGCTGCGGGTGCTGGACATCCCCCAGGCGACGGCACTGGCGGTTGAGACGTCGCACGTGCAACTGTCGCACGCCGATCCGAGAGTGGTAGCCTACACGCGGGCGGTTCGGGACGTCGCCGGTTGGGGAGAGCGTCGATTGCAGGTGGAGGCCTCCTCCGCTCGGTAGGAGGCCCGGACGAGCGAACACCACGACGATGAGTCGGGACGAGGGCTGTTATCGAGGATGCGCAGGAATTTTCATCCCCCTGAATCTCGTGATGTCTGGCTCGAGGATGTCTGCGGTCGCCTTGTAACGGCGGCCACCGCGTTCTCTGCAGTCATCGAGGATGTGAATCAGAGGACGGATGTCGCCGCTTCCGGTGAACTTGGGCGGCGCAGACGAATCACGGAAGTACTCCTGAGGCGGGCCGAGGAAGCAGCGACCGATCTGAGCCAGATCCAGAGAGTCATTCAGAATGCCCTGTTCGACTGCGAGATCGAGTTGCGTGAGCTGAGGGAGCGGGACCTCTCCCCCGCCGATCTCCTGGAACAGGGAGACTACCTCCTGTCTCACTACCGGTTGATCCGTCGGCGAGCCCGTGTGCTTGACGGAATTCTGGGCTTTCTACCTGGGGCCAATCGGGACGTAGCGTTCGCGCTGGCACTGTTGCGGCGGCTCCGGAAAGGGCTCGCTGTGACGGGCCCCCTGGGCACGCCGGATTGGGGCTTTGCGCTCGCAGCGCAAGAAGAGATCACGACCGAAATACCGGGCTAACGGGATGTTTTGACGGCTGTGTGGGCTCTTCGGAGCCCCGTGGCCTGCCTTTCTTGACCGTGCTCAGTGGAATTCGGTAACATGCCGCCGTTTCGGCGGGTTGGGCCACGCCGCTCAGATCGGTCGCGCTGCCTTGGAGACTTCTCATGTCCCTCACCTCTCTGCGTGACAGATTGCACAAACTCGTCTGGATCATTCCGACGTTTGCCGGCATCTTCGCGCTTTCAATTCTCATCGGCGCCAGCCCCTTTACGGGTGGCGGCGCCGGGGGCGGACCCAGCGATTCTCGCGGAGGCAGTCAACTGCTAGGGCGGATCAATGGGCAGGAAGTGACCCAGACAGACTTTGTTGCGTCGCTGGAAGGGGTTCGCAACCAGTTCCAGCAGTTCTCCCAGGGCCCCGTCACCCTGAGCCAGCAGGCTGAGTTCCCCCGCTTTGCCTACGAGTCGCTGCTTCAGGAATATGCCGTGACTGCTGCCGCGAAGGCGGCCGGTGTCACTGCCACTCCCTCTGAAGCGCGGAGCACCGCCGAAGCCGACGTCGAACAGACGCTGAAGACCCGGGGTGAAGGGCTCACGCAGGCCGAGTACGCGGAGTTCCGCAGTCGGATGCTCGCAGGCATCGACATTCCGACCATGCAACGCCGGCTGACCGGCCAAAAGCTCCAGGAGAAAATTCAGAGCGAGGCCCGACCGATCGAGATGCGCGTGGCTCACGTGTTGATCAAGGCCGATGGCCGCACCGAGGAACAAGCCGAGAAGTTGGCGCAGGACGTCGCTCGGCAGGCGCGGGCCGGAGCGGACTTCGCCAAACTGGCGGCCCAGTATTCCCAGGACGAGGGAAGCAAGGGCAAGGGTGGGGTTGTCGGCTGGGCCAGCGCTTCGCCGCCGCCTCCCGACCCCAAGGGCAAGATTGACCCCGAGGCCGCTACCAGCTTCGTGCCGGAGTTTACCGCAGCAGCGCTCCGCCTAAAAGTGAACCAGATCAGCGATCCGGTCAAATCGCAGTTCGGCTACCACGTGCTGAAGGCTCTGGCGGAACGCGAGTATCAGCCGACGGACGCCGATGCGAAGAAGGACCCCAAGAAGCGCCAGGAGAGAGTAAACGAGTACCGCTCGTCCATCGCCGGCGTGATCTTTCAGGGACTCATTGCGGAATATCGAGCCAAGGCGAAGGTCGACGCCACCTCCCCCTGGCTGAAGGGCTATCTTGCCGAGCAGAAGCTGAATGAGAAGTCCGCAGGCGCTGCCCCGAAGCCCGCGGATGAGAAGGTCGCCCTGGCTCCGGTGCTCACCGCCTACCAGGAGGCCCTCGACAAGAAGGGTCCAGAGGTCGACGTCGCCTTCCAGTACAAGCTGGCACAACTCTACAATCGTGCGGGGCAGACGGTTAAAGCTCAGGAGATTCTCGAGAAGGCCGTCGCGAAGCGTCCAAATGCCGAACTCGCATTTGCGCTCGGCGAGACGCTGGAGAAACTTCAGAAGAAGACGGATGCGGTCGCTGCCTACCAGAAGGCGCTGGACCAGGGGTTCGGAAACCCGACCCTCTTCTCGGACCTCGCGGAGCGCTTCAAGAAACTGGGCCGCACAGACCTTGCCGCCCAGGCAGAGAAGAAGCACGGCGAGTTGCTCGCCAAGCAAATGGCCGACCAGAAAAAGCGCGAGGCTGAGCAGAAGGCCATGATGGACCGGATGATCAAGGAGCAGAAGGAGAAAGAAGCCGCAGAGAAGGCCGCCAAGGCTGCTGAAGCCGCCAGGGCGCCCGCCGCGGCCCCGACACCTCCCGCAGCCCCCGGCACGACCCCGGGCGCCGCCACACCGCCGCCTGCCACACCGCCTGCGGCTGGAGCTCCCGCCGCCGCTCCGCCTTCAAGCCCGTCCGCTGCACCGGTTCCACCGGCGGCTACCCCCGCCCCGCCCGCGGCTCCGGTCAAAAAGTAACTCGGCGCCCATCCATGCCACCGCTACCTGAGTTTCAGTCCGAAACGGAAACTCAGGTGGTTGGGGGGCGACTCTATGTTGTCGCCACACCAATCGGGAATCTGGGAGATCTGTCGCCTCGGGCTATCAGCACCCTCTCAACGGTCAGCTTTGTTGCAGCGGAGGACACACGTCAGACGCGCCGGCTGCTGGCTGCCAACGACATCCACACGCCGCTGATCTCCTTCCACAGCCACTCCTCCCCGCAGAGGATGGAAGAGGTGCTGCACCGCGTAAAGGCCGGCGAGTCTGCCGCGCTGGTGACCGACGCCGGCACGCCCGGCATCAGTGATCCTGGTGGCGAGCTTGTGCGGGCGGCGGTAGACCTGGGAATACGTGTGGTGCCCATTCCGGGCGCCAGCGCCCCGATTTGTGCACTCTCGGCATCCGGCCTCGATCCGTCCCGCTTCTTGTTTCACGGGTTCCTACCCCGCAAGTCCGGCGACCGTCGAAAGGCCCTCCAGCAGTTGGCGAGCCTGCCTCACACGCTGATCTTCTTTGAGGCCGCCAATCGACTGGACGAGACCCTACGGGACCTTGCAGCCGTACTGGGAAACCGTCAGTCCGTGGTGGCGCGTGAACTCACCAAGTACTTTGAGGAGTTTGTGCGGGGCTCGCTCGAAGAGCTGGAGATCTGGGCGCGGGAAAAGCCGCCGCGCGGCGAGTGCGTGGTACTTGTGGCAGGGAATCCCGCTGAACCTCCGATTGCCGAAGCGGCCAATCAGACCGAAGCCTTGCTGGATCTGCTGGAGCAGGGCCTTTCGGTTCGGGACGCGAGCCGACGACTGAGTGAAACGACAGGCATCCCCCGCAGGGAGCTGTACGAACTCGCCACCCGCCTGAGGAATGATCAAGGGGTCACGAACGGGGCCACCGTGGGGTAACCCTAGCTCACGGCCGCCGAAGGCACGACCCAAACCTTGGCGCAGACTTCATCGCCAAGGGCATATTCCTGGTTGTTGACCCGCACCAGCAGCGGTCCGTTGAAAGGCGCCCGGGACGCAACTTCCAGCCTCGCCCCGGGAACCATTCCCAACTCCGCGACATACGTGAGGAACTCGGGAGTTTCATCCGAGATTCTGGAAATGAGCACCTCGTCACCCGGAACCAGCGTACCAAGGCGGACATCGCCCGCCGGCAAATCCCAGTCGATGGGCTGCCCGTGCGGACACGTGGTGGGATGACCGAGCAGGTTTCGAAGGCGCTCTTCCACCTCGGGCGTGATGTGATGCTCGAGCTTTCCCGCGAGCTCATCCACCGAATGCCACGGCATCCCGAGCACGTCCACCAACAGCCGCTCAAGCAGCCCATGCCGGCGGATGGTCCGCAATGCGACAACCCGGCCCTCCTCGGAAAGCGTGATGCCGTGATAGCGCTCGTGGATGATGAGTCCACGCTCCGCCAGACGCTTCACCATACCGGTCACCGATGCCGGCGAGACCTTCAGGCTTCGAGCCAGATCGGTGGTGGTTACCTCGGCCTGCTCACGGGACAGTCGGTAGATCCACTCGAGGTATTCTTCAACGTTGGCGCTGAGGGGGGTTTCCTGCATCGTCGGGCCGCTTTCGGAAGTGAGGGCCACACCCTCCACGCCATTATACCACCGCTCCGACCACTGGGGCTTTCAGGGCACGATTGGGCCCTGGGAGGGTAGAGATTTGCAGGGTTGCACAAGATTGTTCACGAAATTCAGGACACGGTAGAGGAACCCGGGTAAAATGTTTTCCAATTGAAGATTCACTTGAGGATCTGTTGGAGCCCACCCGTGCGGGACCACGAACTCGAAGTCTGGTTGGAGAATTGGCAAGCGACGCCCGTCGTTTGCGCCGCCGGCACCATACGCCTGGGAACCGTATCGTCGCTTTACGACCTGACGGCACAGGCGGCCCTCGCGGCGCCCTCAAGAATTGTCTTCGACTTCAGTCGTGTCGCAACTATTGATTCTTCCGGGCTAGGTGTGGTAGTTGCTGCCCGGAAGAAGCTGGGTGGACACTCCGGGTGCGTGGGTGTACTCGCACTAAGCGAGCAAGTCCTCGGCGCATTCGAACTCGCCGGACTCAACCACTGTCTGATGAGCCGCTTGGACGCTGATCCTCGCGCCTTCGAGGACACTCGTTTCGTCGCCGGTTAGCGGACGTCCTCGGTGCCCGGCAGCGGCATGGGCTCCGAAAACTGACCCTCTTCCGACAGTACTCTCAAACGCGACTCGGCGTCGTCCAGTCGTGCCGCACAGACCCGCGATAGTCGGATGGCCACTTCGTACTGAGCGAGCGACTGGTCCAGGGTCAACTCACCGCTCTCCAATTGGGCTGCGATCGCTTCCAGCTTTTCCAGCGCCGCCTCAAAGCTCAGCTCACTCGTCATATCGATACACCTAGTATCTGGATCTCACGAACCTCGCAGTGTGCGGATCCGTCGAGAAAACGTAGACAAAGTTGGTCATCTCTATCCAATCCTTGAACTGAGGTGACCGATTCTCCATCCGGCCGCGTCACAGCCGCGTAACCGCGAGAGAGAACTCCCAGTGGGCTCAGGCCTTGAAGTCGGGCCGCCGCGGCTTGAAGTCGAGCGCGCTCACCCTCGAGGCGGCGCCTCACCCGGCCCTCGCAGCCGAGGCAAATCTCGTCGAGCCGCCTGCGCCGGTCATTGACTCCATCCACGGGCCGCGAGAGCGAGGCTCGACTCAGGAGCGCTTCAAACCGGTACCGAGTCGCCTGGATGCTGTATCGTGAGTCCGCCGCGATCCGGCGACGCGCTGCTGCAAGCCTCTCCACGGCTTCCCGCCGTCGCTGAACGATCCATTCGGCTGCGGCAGTAGGGGTTGCGGCCCGCAGGTCGGCGGCTAGGTCTGTGAGCGTAAAGTCGGTCTCATGCCCAACAGCGGAGATCACCGGCATCGGCAGCGCGGCAACGGCCCTTACCACCTCTTCGAGATTGAAGCACCAGAGATCCTCAATCGACCCGCCGCCTCGTGCCAGGATGGCAAGGTCGGCATGCGAGTGCTCCGCCACGCGGTGCAGCGCCGCCACAAGAGAGGGAGCCGCGTCCATACCCTGAACGAGCGCGGGCGCGAGAATCAACTCAACCGGCGGTCGAGCCCTGGAAAGGGTCACCCCAATATCTCGAATCACGGCGCCGGTATGAGACGTCACTACCGCTATCCGAATCGGGATTGTCGGAAGCGGTCGTTTCCGCTCCTGCGAGAACAGACCCTCCAGCTCGAGCTTTTGACGAGTCCTCTCGAGCTGGGCCTGCAGTGCCCCCGCCCCATCCGGCCGGACGGCATCAACCGTCAACTGGTACTGTCCGCGGGGCGCGTACACGTCGAGATTTCCGTGGACAAGAACCTGATGCCCAACATCCAGGGGAAACGTAATCGACGCCGCCGTTCGCCTCCAGAGCACGCACGATAGCATCGCCTCGCTGTCCCGGAGGGTGAAGTAGATGTGGCCCGAGCTCGGTCTCGTCAGCGATCCGACTTCCCCCCGAATCCAAACGCTCTGGAGCCCGGGATGAGATCGAACGAGTCCGGACAGCCGTTGGGTGAACTCACCGACCGAACAGCAGGCAAAGCCCGCTGTCTCCACCGAGATCCCGGATGTGCTGGCTCGACGCATGGTCAGGCCGACCGTATGAGATGGCCCGAGGCGGTGATCTCAGCCTGCCGGTTCAGCATGGCGACCTCTACCCGTGCCGCGCGCAAGCGAACAATCTCACGAGCGACCGATACGGTCACTCTGCCATCTCTGCAAGATTCCAAATCCAACAATTCCCGCTCCAGGTGCGAAAGTTCGGCACGGAGCCGCTCCCCTTCCCACTCCAGTATTCGGAGCCGCTCGCGCTCAAGATCCACTGCCGTCGAGTGTCGTCGCCACTGCTGCACCAGGAGTTGGACCAATCGCGCCATCCGCTCTCCTAGTCGTCGGAGATGGGACACTGACCTTCCTCCAGCACATGCTCCGCCACAAAGATGCTCGCACCGCAGCGGAGCGCCACGGCGATGGCATCGCTCGAACGACAGTCGATCTCGAACTGGCGTTCGCCCTGTCGACACACCAGCTTGGCGTAGAACACATTCTTGTACAGATCATCGACCACCGCGGACTGGATAGTGCCGCCCAATCGATCAAGAAGCGCTCGAATCAGGTCGTGGGTGCAGGGCCGGCGCGGAGCCTGACCTTCGATCGCAAGCAGGATGGCGGCCGCGACTTCCTGACCCACAAAGATCGGCAGATTCCTGCCCTTGGCATCCTTCAACAGGACGAACGGCCCCCCGCCCTGGGTGCTCTCGTAGACCCCTTCGACCCGGACCTCACGTTCGATGATCTTGGGTCGGCTCCGATCGGCGCTCTCCTCGGGCGCGGCAGGACCATCAGGCTGACCTTCTTCCTGGCGAGACAGGAAGTAGTCCTTAGCACTCTTGAGGATGTCGTCTTCTGAGGCCACTGAGTACGTCTCCTCGCCGTCCGGCGTTCCTGCATAGCTTACTATTTAGTTTAGACGGCTAACAGGAACATTCAGCGCGAGTTCGGACCGCAGCAACGGTCGGACAGCACCGGATTTCTGGTCGGTACCAACACCCTATCGGTTTCCGGCCCGTTAGCAAACTTATGAGTCACTCCATCCTTCCCCATCGGACCGCCCTCCTCGCGGCAACACTTCCGGCGGGGGGCGGGTCGTCCATGACCGGTGCAGCTCCCCCGCCAGAGTCGAGTCTCTTTTCAACTGCAATTACACGACCGACCGATGGAAAGAACGGCTACGAGGATCTCGTGGCGGCCGCGGACCTCATCCTGGGTAGGCCCTGGTACGCCCGAGTTGGGGACGCCAGGCTCACGCTTCGAGATCGGCGCACTATTCTCGCGGATCCCCCATGCCGGAAGGCCCTCGCTCTCGTCCAGCGTGGCCTCCGAAAGCCGATCTCCTCCAGCCGGGCCGAGCTGAACTACGAGACCCGACTTCCGGAGCTGGCTGTCTTCAGAAGCCTGGGCCGGGTAATCGTTCACGAGATCTACGTTCGCTGCGCAGATGGCGACACCGCCGGCGCCGTTCCCGCAGCGTCGCTCGGACTCAGCCTCGGATATGCCATCCAGCTTCAGACTCTAGTTCACGGGCTGGTCGGCGTCGCGATCGAAACGATGGTGTTGAAGGAGGCCATCGCTCGTCTGCCACAGCTAACCCTCCGGGACTGCGCTTCGCTCTTGCGGGTGTGCCACGACCGGCTCGACCGCCCCTCGTCTTTCGTTAGCCTGGTCCGCCAGGAACTGCGGACCATGCAGCAGCAGATCCCCCAGCTGGTAGATCGCGCCAGGAACGGAGGTGTGGCTGAGGTGGCAGCGCTTCTGGGTGTCGATCCCCAGTCGACCGATCGATGGAGGGGCATCCTCGCTCGTCCCGAGAGCACGCAGCGGTTTGTTGCCGACGCGGGCGTCGAAGCCCGCCGCGTGGAGCGGCTGATCGAAGAACAGGCCGCCCGCCCGGTGTGGGAGCGCCGCTTTCCCGATACGCCCCCGGAATTGAGCGCGGGTGCGGCAATGGTTTGGATGCTTCTCCCCGCGCTTCAGACCGTCAACGGTGCATTCGCCCGGGAAGAGGCCTATCTCCGGTTGATGGCCACCCATGTGGCGGTCCACGCATTTCGGTGGCAGCACGGACGGCTCCCCGCCACGCTTCCCGAACTTCGCGCAGGAGATTTCGCAGTGGATCCCTTTACTGGTGGTGTGCTGGAGTATGTACTCGCCGGTGAGTCGTACCGACTTATCAGCGCCGGCGACCCCTCGGGAGAGGCTCTGGAGCTGCTTCCTTGATACTCCGGCGAAGGCAGTTCCAAGTACTCCCCGCGGAGTTGCCGGGTTGCGCTCCGTTGCACGTCGCATGCGTGCTAGGATGGTTGGAGAGCCCGCGAAAAGTCGGGACGCAGGGAAGTAATGGAAGAAGCTACGAGCACTGTCGTGCAAGAGGTCCGCTCGCCTGGCCAAACGTTTTGGGAAGCGGGCTCTTCTGTGTCAAGGCCCCTCCAGGTCATTGAGGGGGTAGGGGCGATTCGGAGCGGAGGCATTGCCGTGGGCCTGGTTGGTCCGGGGCAAATCGCGTTTCCGGTGCCGGGCGTGCCCCTCGCCGAACGGGCCGCCGCTGACTTCGTCGCCATCACCGAGGTGGTGGCCCGAGAAATTGACCCTACGTCGGCCGCCATCACCATCGACGTCCTGGTCGAGAGCGTACAGGCATTGATCGAGTCGGCCCACAATCTGGGCAACTCATCGCTTCCTCAGCGATTGGCATCGGTGCTGTTGCAGATCACCGAGATGACGGGTCAGCCCGTGGTCAACTGCCGTCAGGACATCCTCGCGATGGCTGCGGCGGCGCGGCGAGAAAGCGTGGCCACCATCCTCTCCAAGTGGCGAGAGGAAGAGTGGATCGTCACCCGTTACAGGCGCACGCGAATCCTCGATCGGGATCAACTCACGGCGATCCGGGACGGGTACGGATAAGTCGCTGCGCCTCCCCCGGAGGTTAAGGCTCGCCGACTCCGCCGCCTGATCGGCGCCGGTACGGTATCGCTTTCCGTCGGCACGGGATAACATACAGGTCGCCCCACCGGAGCCCTGCTTCGGTGACATCTTGTTGTCGTCTTGATGCGGCGTCCCGGGCTCGTTGGGTGGCGGAGAACCCGGAAGTTGTGGTGTTTCCCACGCGCGTTCGCGCCTCGAGGCGCCCACTCTGCTCTTCTTTCCGCTGCTCCACAAGAGAGTCCCCGTGAGAACGTCATCCCTCGAACTGGTCCCCCTGGCTGAACTTGTCCTCCTTCGCGAACTGAGCCCCCGTGAGCGACTCTCCGAGGAAGCAGTCGTCCGATACATGGAGGCATTCGGCGCACTCCCGCCCATCCAGGTTCAAGAAGGCTCCAACGTCGTCATCGACGGCTACCATCGGCTCGAGGCGGCGACGCGGCTGGGGTTGGAGGCAATCCCGGTGGAATATGTGGCGGTGCCGGATGAGAACCTCCGCATCGAAGCCGGCGTTGCGAACGCCCGTCATGGCCACCCCCTGACGCGAGCGGAGCGGAACCGTCTGGCGGTCGCACTGGTGCAATCGCTGGGCAAACTGCGGGAAGAGACGGCAGAGTTGCTGGGAATGAGCGCGTCTGCGGTCACTCTGGCTCTCCGGGAACACCAGTTCAACGAGATGCTTTCGGAGAAGCTCGGATCCACCGTCCAGGTCATCAACTCCGCCCATGTCCGCGCACTGTATCGAGTCGGTGCGGACCAACGCGAGCGATTGCTCGAGGTGGTGGTCAGCAAGGTCGACGAAAACGGCGCTCCCTACCCGCTCACCGGCGCCGAACTCAAAGTACTCGTGGACCGGATGCTGGATCCCGCCACGCCGAAGGCCGAGTTGAATCGGCTGATGAACGACCCCACCGCGCGCCCGAAGGTCGAGCGGGCTTCCGCTGCGGCCCAGAAGCCCGCCGAAGATCCCTTCCTCGGAGAAGCTCCGCCGGCCACCGGCAGACGACCCTGGGAAGAAGAGTGGGAGAGCCCGCTGAAGGGTGGGGACGGTGAAGCGTTTGACCGCGTCAACGCCGTCGACGAGGAACTGGGAGGCTCTGGGCCCGGCTCCTCTCCCAGGGAGAGTCGGATCCACGGGGGCGGCGAAGCGATGGAGCTGAGCGATGCCGCCGACGGCCCCGCCTGGAATCCGCGGCTACAAACCGTCGGAGCGGGCGCCGACGAGAGTTCCGAACTTCGGCAGGGGCTGGTGGCTGCCTCGAGGGCGCTCCGAGACCTCGTTCCGCAGGTGGAGCCCGAGCCGGTTCGGCGACAGGTTGAGGCCGTGATGGCGTTACTGGAGAGCCTTCTCTCGTAGGAGGCTCGAACGGGTTGACACTGCTTTACCCACTATGCAACACTTCATCCGGATGAACGGATGAAGTGTTGCCGTGGTGCGGCTGGGTGATCAAGATGAGGATTCGCGACTGCTTTGGGGCCGGAAACCCGGTTTACTCGTTCGAGTTCTTCCCTCCCAAAACCGATGAGGGCGTGAACAACCTGTTCCGCGCCATCTCCGAGCTTGCACCCCTTCAGCCCGCGTTCGTCTCAGTCACGTACGGCGCAGGCGGAAGCACCCGAGATCTCACGGTGGATCTGACCCGTCGGATCAAGGCGGAGATCGGCCTGGAAGCGATGTCCCACCTCACCTGTGTGGGTCACAGCTCTGCGGAGCTCGCCGACGTCCTGGATCAGCTTGTGGATGCGGGGGTCGAAAACGTCCTTGCACTTCGCGGAGACCCGCCGAAGGGCGAGACCCAGTTCGTCCGGCCCACCGATGGTTTTGGGTACGCCTATGAACTGGCGAGTTTTGTCCGTTCTCGCTGGGACTTCTGTCTGGCCGGCGCCTGCTACCCGGAAAACCACGTCGAGTGCCCCGACACGGAGCTGGGTATCGAGCGATTGAAACTGAAAGTCGACGCCGGCGTTGATTTCCTGGTCACCCAGCTCTTCTTCGACAACTCCGCGTACTTCCGCTTCGTAGAGCGAGCGCGAGCGGCGGGGATCTCCATCCCGATCGTTCCCGGGATCATGCCGATCACCAACGTCGGTCAGATCGAACGATTCACGTCGATGTGCGGCGCCAGCATCCCGGAAGCGCTCCGATCAATTCTGGAGCCCATTCGCGACGACGAGTCGGCGGTCGGGAAGGCGGGTGTGGATTGGGCCACCGAACAGTGCCGGGAACTGCTGGCGGGCGGCGCCCCCGGGGTTCATTTCTACACGCTCAATCGATCAACGGCGACCCGATCCGTGTTCCTCAACCTCAGTCCTCGGGGCTAATCGGCGAGGGACACAACCCCACAACGGGTTGCATATAATACGGCTAAGTGGGCTCGTGCACTTTTTCACAAGCCTGGTTGCCCGCCGCAGCGACGCGCAGTTAAGGACCGTTTGAATGTCTGTCATCAGCCTGGGATCCCTGGCCCGAAGAGCCGCCGCAGCCCCTGAACAGGAGCCGCTGCCCGACAGTTACTTCGAGGCGTCTCCCGCCGAACTCGCCGAGCGCATCGGTCAGGCCAAGGAGACGCTTGGGAGCAAGTTGGTAGTGCTGGGCCATCACTATCAGCGCGACGACATCATCCGCTGGGCAGACTTCATCGGCGACAGCTTCAAGCTGGCCCGCTATGGAGCGGGGCGGCGAGACGCCGACTTCATCGTCTTCTGCGGAGTCCACTTCATGGCGGAGAGCGCCGACATTCTGGCTGCAGAACACCAGTCTGTCATCCTTCCGAACCTCACCGCCGGCTGTTCCATGGCGGACATGGCGAACATCCATCAGGTTGAAGAGGCGTGGGAGCACCTCACGCGGGCCTCCAACCGACGAATCGTACCCGTCACCTACATGAACTCGGCGGCGAACTTGAAGGCCTTCGTGGGAGAGCACGGCGGCGCCGTGTGCACTTCCTCGAACGCCCGCACCATTCTCGATTGGGCCTTCACCCAGGGCGAGCAGGTTCTGTTCTTCCCAGACCAGCATCTGGGTCGCAACACGGGACTGAGGATGGGGATTCCCCTGTCGGAGATGGCCGTTTGGGATCCGTGGGCACTCGGCGGCGGAGAAGATCCCGACAACTACCGGAGATCCCGCATACTGCTCTGGAAGGGACATTGTTCGGTTCACGCACGGTTCACGGTAGGTCAGATCGAGGAGGCGCGGCGAACCCATCCGGGAGTTCGGATCGTGGTGCATCCCGAGTGTGAGAATGCCGTGGTGGAAGCCGCCGACGATTACGGCTCCACGGAGAAGATCGTGGCTGTCGTGAACGCGGCGCGGCCGGGAACCACCTTCGGAATTGGAACCGAAGTGAACCTGGTCAATCGCCTGGCCCACGAGCACCCGGATAAGACGATCTTCTGTCTGGACCCCGTGGTCTGTCCCTGCAGCACGATGTACCGCATCCACCCGGCCTATCTGCTCTGGGTGCTGGACAACCTGCTCGATGGTCGGGTGAAGAACCGCATCATCGTTCCGGAGCGCGACAAGCAATGGGCACGTGCGGCGCTGGACCGGATGCTGGCGTTGGGTTGACGCGGGTGACCCACCCGGAGGTCGAGCACTGGCTCGAGCTGTTCAACGCCGGTGAGTACTTCGAGGCGCACGAGTCGCTCGAAGGGCTGTGGCTGACGGCGCAGGAGCCGGAGAAGACGTTCCTCAAGGGCCTCATTCATGCCGCGGTGGCGCTGTACCAATACCGCCGCGGCAACGCCCACGGCGCCCGCGTCAAGTGCGCATCAATGTTTCGCTACCTTCGCCCGTACGCCCCTACCCACGGCGGGCTGGCGGTCGGTTCTCTGCTCCTCGACTTTGAGCGGTTTTACCGGGATGCGGGCTGGGTCTCCGACGGCTCGCCCCTCCCACATCCCACTGAGCCCTGGCCGACGGCTCGCCGCGTCCTATGCGATGAGACCGCTCTCAATGACCTGCCCATCCCACTCGGGTCGCGCAGCCAGGCCGAGGAGATGCGATAGGGTCACGCAGGTGTCGTAAATTCTTACGGACTCCGTGATGCGTACGCCTGGCCGGATGCCGTCCCCCCATAGGATCCAGGGGATCGTGATGTCCTCCGGGCTGTCGGTTCCGTGCGTGCGTGCGTGGCCGCCGTGGTCGCTAAGCAGCAGCAAAGTCAGTTCATCGAGCCTACCCAGCGCTTCTAGTTCTTCGAGGACCCGAGTCAGGCATGCATCGGCGCCTCTGACGGCTTCCAGGTAGGGTTCCGACATCCAACCGTACTTGTGGCCGGCCTCATCCACCCAACCGAAGTACAGAAATGTCGCCTGGAGATCCTGGCGTCTGAAGGAGTCGATCGCCGCATCCGCCACGTGTTGATCCGCGTCGTGCGAGTGGCAGTCCCCCCAGCAGTACGAGACGCTCACGCTTCCGGGATCGGCCAGGTCCCTGAGCGGTTCCCAGTTGTAGAAGGCGCCGGTGCGCAGCCCGGCCCCGCGCGCCAGGTCCAGAAGGCTGGGCACCGGCCGCACCAGGGGTTGAAACTGGTTCGACGTGATGCCATGCCGGGCCGTGTCCACGCCCCTCAACATCGAGGTGTGGCACGGAAGAGTGCACGAGGGCATCACCGTCTGTGCTTCCAGGGTTGCCGATCCCTCTTGGATTAGCCTCGAAAAGAGAGGGGCTCCTGCAGCCTCAATCGCATCGGGTCTCATCCCATCCACCGAGCAAAGAAGTATGCGCCGGCTCAATTCCTGGTCCTCTCCGCATCTCAAGCGGCCATCGGGCTTGCTCCGGTTATGGTAGCGCAGGATGCAGGCGGTTCGTACCTCGAACATCCCGCTGTGGAGCGCGCGGGTCGCCGTCGCTCCCGGACCGGCGCCGCCGGGGAGCGAATCCAGCCATGAAGTTAGCCACCGAAGCCCACAACCTGGACGCATGGGAAGAGACGCTCGAACCCCGGTACGGCTCCACTCCGTTCGTAACCACCGATCCGGAGAAGCGCCCCGAGCAGTTTCGAGACTATCGAGCGGAGGCCCGGCCTTCGGTGAAGGAGTTCTACCGGCTCAACCATCGCCACCAGACACTGGACTTCGTGCTGGAAAAGAAGCGCCAGTATGTCCCGTTGGAAAAGATGCGGATGGGTGTTTGGGAGGCGATGGAGTACCTGAACCAGCTCGTGGACGACTCCGATCCCGACACCGACCTGTCGCAGATCGAACACCTGCTGCAGACCGCCGAGGCGATCCGGAAAGACGACCGTCCTCGGTGGTTCGTCCTGACCGGTCTGTTGCACGACCTCGGTAAGATCCTTTGCCTCTGGGGCGAGCCCCAGTGGGCCGTGGTGGGAGACACCTTTCCGGTCGGCTGCGCGTTCTCGGAAAAGGTCGTGTTTGCGGAGTTCTTCGCCGACAACCCAGATCGCCTGGATCCCCGCTGTCAGTCAACCACCGGAATCTACGAAGCCGGCTGTGGGCTGGCGGCAGTCCACCTCTCCTGGGGACACGACGAGTATCTCTACCACGTGATGAGGCCGTACCTCCCCACCGAGGGGCTCGCGATGATTCGCTACCATTCGTGCTACCCCATCCACCGAGAGCACGCCTACGGGGAACTGCTCTCGGCGGCGGATCACGAGCTTCTGCGGTGGGTTGTGGACTTCAATCAGTACGATCTCTATTCCAAGTCTCGGGAACGGCCGGATGTGACTGAGCTGAAGCCCTACTATCTCGACCTGATCTCCGAGTACTTTCCCGCTGAGATCGCCTGGTAACCCGAACGAAAATAAACCCCATGACGACTTCCCCTTTCGGCTCGTGGCTCTCCCCCATCACTGCGGACCGCGTCGCGGCGGCATCCGTGAGACTTTCCGATCTCCAGGTCTGCGGTGACACCGCCTACTACATCGAAGGCCGGCCAGCCGAGGGCGGCCGCCAGACGGTTGTGCGTGCGTGGGCCGACGGCTCGGAGCGGACGGACTGCATACCGGGGCCCTTCAATGTCCGTACGCGGGTTCACGAATACGGCGGCGGATCGAGCCTGGTACACCGCGACACCGTCTACTTCACCAACTATCGGGATCAGGGCATCTACCGGGGCCACATGCGCGGCGGAGAGCCCACGCTTTTGTTTCAAGAGAACGGTCTGCGATACGCCGACTATGCGGCATCGGAGGAGTCCGAGCTGCTATTTGCCGTCGAGGAAGATCACCGCAACGGCGAAACCCGGGTGGAGAACCGCATTGTAGCGTTCTCGCTCAACGGTTCGGGCCGGGTCGCGGTGGCAGAGGGATATGACTTTTACTCCAATCCGCGCCCGTCCCCCTGCGGCCGAAAGCTCTGCTGGCTGCAGTGGAACCATCCGGAGATGCCCTGGGACGGATGTGAGCTGATCGTCGCGGAGATGGACCCTCATGGCGCCATGACGTCGCAGGTGCTGGTGGCGGGCGGCACGGACGAGTCGATCTTTCAACCGGAGTGGGGGCCCGACGGGCTGTTGTACTTTGTCTCGGACCGGTCCGGCTGGTGGAATCTGTACCGGTATGACGGCGAACATGTGAGCCCCTTGCTTCCCATGGAGGCCGAGTTTGGGCTCCCGCAGTGGGTGTTTCGGCAGAGCACGTACGCCTTCGCCGCACATGGTCGGCTGGTGTTCAGCTACCAGCAGGACGGTCGCTCTCACCTCGGAGTGCTCGACTTGAATTCGGGCGCGGCGCGGATGATCGAGAGCGAGTGGAGCCAATTGGGCTCGATTTGCGCATCGGGCAACTTCGCCTGGGCCCTGGCAGGGTCCGCCACTCGCCCGAGTTCTCTCGTGCGGTTCGATCTGGACTCGGGCGATGCCGTCGTCGTCGCTGCATCCGCCGATCTCTCGGATCTCGGGTCGGAGTACCTCTCCGCTCCGGCGGCGATTCGGTTTGAGACCACGAATGGCCGGATGGCGCACGCGCTCTACTATGCCCCCCGCAATCCGGACTTCACACCCCGCGCGGGGGAGCTCCCACCGCTGCTGGTAAAGGCGCACGGCGGACCTACAGGCGCCGCGAACTCCTCACTAAGTCTGGCGATCCAGTACTGGACGAGTCGCGGGGTGGCCGTCGTGGACGTCAATTACGGTGGCTCGACCGGCTACGGGCGCGAGTACCGGAATCGGCTCCGGGACAACTGGGGGATCGTCGATGTCGATGACTGCGTTCATGCCGCACAGCATCTGGTGAGCCGCGGTCTGGCCGATCCGAAGAGGCTCGCAATCAGCGGCGGAAGCGCCGGCGGCTTCACCACGCTCAACGCCCTCACCTTTCGAAAGGTCTTTGGAGCCGGAGCGAGTTACTACGGCGTTTCCGACCTGGCGGGCCTCGCGAACGACACTCACAAGTTTGAGTCGCGGTATCTCGACCGGCTGGTGGGTCCGTACCCGGAGCGCGCGGATCTCTACGACGAGCGCTCGGCGCTGAAACATGCGGAACTGATCGAGGTTCCCGTAGCCTTCTTCCAGGGCGCCGAGGACGCGGTTGTGATCCCGGAACAGACCGAGTCGATGGTGAATGCGCTCCGGGCACGTGGCGTCCCGGTGTTCTACCTGCTGTTCGAGGGCGAACAACACGGGTTCCGCAAGGCGGCCAATATCCGGCGGGCCCTCGAAGCCGAGATGGAGTTCTACTCCACAGTTCTCTTCCACGTCGGACTCCAGGCCTGAGGAGAACTCGTCGCGGCCCAGCTTGCGGGGGGCGGCCTCATCCCCTGCGATTCCGAAGGAGCCTTCCATGCAGCCCTACGAACCGATCTCCCTCGAAGGCGTGGTCAACTGCGGTGCAGCCTTTGTGCGCGGTCGATTTCCCGCCACCGTTGGGGAGCAGATGTTTCACGGCATCCCGTTCTCCATTCCCGAGTCACCTGATCTGTGTTGGATCGGATTCGACGCAGGGATGGACGCTGGCACACCGGTCGAGATCCGCATCGAACGGGAGTTCTACTCCCTGCTCGTCGCGCACACACTGATCGAGTCTGAACTCCTGCAGGGCGACCCCGTCGGTCGATTGATCGCCGAGTACGTGCTCTGCTACCAGGATGGCGGTGAGATCCGCTGCCCCATCCGGGAGCGATTCGAGATCGCGGAGACTCCATCCGTCTGGGGCCAGTGGCCCTTCCGTGCACAACCGGATCAGGCCGATGCCCTCTTCCCTCGACACGAGGGGCCGTGGGAGCAAACCGGTCGTCGGCAGACCGAGGTGAACCAGGGGGTTGCACGCTCGTATCACCTGTGGGCCTGGCGCAATCCTGAGCCCGCGCGCCGTGTTCGCGCACTCCGAATCGAGCCTGGAGACCGACGCTTCATCGTCGCCGCCGTCACGACCGGCCACGTGGATGAAGATCCATTCCCCCGCGAACCCATGTCCAAGGTGCGTATCACACTGCCCCTTGCGGAGGATGCCGGCCGCAGCTTCGACCTCAAAGTGCAGGTGGATCGAGGATTCGCCGGTTACGCCTATCCGCTGCCGGAGACGGACGAGGCCGGTTTTCTGGCCGCACACACAGCCGGATTCGGAGAAGAACTGAACCCCACAAGCAGTCCGGCCTACGTAGATGTGACCGGCGTGCCCTCGGCGACAGTGAAAGTGTCCCTCGGCGACGAGGAACTCGGCGCCGCGAACTGGGGAGAGTTGAAGAGTCAGGGGCGGGTGGAGGGTCCTCGCGTCGCACTTGAAGTCGTGGACCGGGGGAAGAACTGGGTTCACACGACCGTAGTCGATGACTCTACGGGAAAGCCGATTCCCTGCCGGATCCACTTCCGATCCCCGAGCGGGATCCCCTACCAGCCGCATGGACACCACACCCACCTGAATTCGAACCAGGGCACCTGGCACATCGACATCGGGGGTGATCTCCGGATGGGCCAGATCACCTACGCCTACATCGACGGCGCCTGTCAGGGATGGCTGCCTCGGGGAGAGGTGCTGGTGGAGGTGGCACGAGGGTTCGAGTACGAGCCTCTCAGAACCCGCGTGCAGATTCAGCCGGGGCAGCGAGAGTTGACCCTTCGCCTGAAGCAGTGGAAAGACATGGCCGCCGGCGGGTGGTTCTGGGGCGACACCCACGTTCACTTCCTTGGGGCTCAGGGAGCTCATCGGGAGGCTCAAGGCGAGGGGTTGAACGTCGTCAACCTGCTCCAATCTCAATGGGGGCATCTCTACACCAACACCGAAGACTGGATCGGCCGACCGGCAGTCAGTGGGGACGGTCGAACCATCGTCTACTGCAGTCAGGAGAATCGGCAACACATCCTGGGCCACCTCTCGCTCCTGGGTTTGAAAGAACCGGTGATGCCCTGGTGCACCGATGGTCCGAGTGAGGGCCCGCTCGGAGGCGCCCTGGAAGCCACCATGTCGGAGTGGGCCGACGCGTGCCACAGACAGGGTGGGACCGTGGTTCTACCGCACTTCCCCAATCCCAATGGAGAGCCGGCCGCCATGGTCGCGACAGGTCGGGTCGACGCGGTCGAGATGATCCGGTACGGCGGATTCGAGCATGTGGAGTACTACCGATATCTCAATTGTGGTTACCGACTCCCTCTCGTCGGCGGTACCGACAAGATGTCGGGGGATGTTCCGGTGGGGCTCTATCGCACCTACGCGGCGTTGCGCGGCGAGGAGTTCACGTACGACCGCTGGTGCCGGGCTGTCCGACAAGGTCGCACCGTCCTCAGCGGTGGTCCACTGCTCTCGATGACGGTGGAAGGCGCCGAGATCGGCGACACGGTGCGGCTGCCCCGGGGCGGTGGCACGGTGGAAGTACACGCCGTTGCCGAGTCCATCTTTCCAATCCACTGCCTGCAGCTCGTCGAGGGGGGCCGGGTGGTTGCCGAGGCCTCGAGCCGAGAGGGTACGCGGCGGCTCGAACTGAGGGAACAGGTCAAGGTGGAGCGGCACTCGTGGGTCGCAGCCCGCTGCGGGGGACCCAACTACAATCCGCTCCCCCATCACGACGATTGGCGGCGCGGTATCTTCGCCCACACCTCACCGGTCTACCTGGCGGTAGGCGAAGACTGGTGGATGTTCGACCCCGCTGCGGCGCAGTACTTGCTGACGCTCTGTGAAGGGGGCGTGGAATACGTGCGTCACACCGCTCGCCACCATCACCCGGACGACGTAACCCACCACCACGGTATGGAGTCGCACCTCGAGCACCTGGAGGAGCCGTTCCAGCAAGCCATTCGACAGATCCATCAGCGGATGCACCAGCTGGGCATCCCGCACTGACGCGAAAACCGGGTGTGCGCCCGCGCTGGGTACACACCCGGTCTTCGACTCGAACCAGAACTAAGGAACAGCCGACTCGCGAGTTAGCCCTTCTTCTCGGGCGCGGAGACCTTCATTCGCTCAGGCGTCTCGGGAATCTGATTGATGATCCGGTTCGGCGCCCCGCTGCGCTTCCGTAGTTCGAATGCATCGTAGAGCACGCCCGCCGCCGTTCGTGCCTCGTACTTGAGGGTGTCTCCATCGATACGAATCACCTGATAAAGCTGGGTTTGCTCCGCCACTCGCTTCATCCACGGCTGCCGCGAGAGCTCATACATCTTCGGGCCGCTCACCGAAACCACGTAGACAGTGCCGGATTTGGGGTCGATCTCCCCTTCTCCGGACACTACATTCGAGCGGGCGTAAGTGTGATCGTGGCCCTGCATCACCAGATCCACCCCGTACTTTTCGAAGACGGGCTTCCACGCAGTTCGGAGCGCAGCGTTATCGCGCCCCTTCGCAGTCGAGAGGATGGGGTGATGGAACGTCAGCAATGTCCAGCGGTTCGGGTTGTTCGAGAGCACCTTCTCCAGCCATCTCGCCTGAATTCCCGGATCTTCATTGGAGTTCAGCGATACGATGCGGGCGCCCTGATAGTCCAGGTAGTAGCACGTCTCTTTGAGCGACTCCGGCCCATTCTCCGGGAGGGTGAACTGCGGTTTCCAGTGGATGCTGAGATCCGGCTTGCCCAGCATGGTCCTACCGTACTCGTGGTTGCCGGGAGTGGGGATGGACGGGACACTGCCGTTCAACCAACCGCCCGCGCCGTGCCATTCGCCCCACTCTGCATCTCGCGTCCGCGTGTTGATGAGGTCGCCGGCGTGAATGAAGAAGCGGATCCCGGAGTCCTGGATGAACGACTGTCGAATCACCCGGGACCATCGGGACTTCAAGTCATTCTGAGCATCCCCGAAGTAGACGAAACTGAACGGGGAAGCTTTCGACTTTGCCGTGCGGAACTGAAACCACTCGCTCCAATTGGCGCCGTCACCCACCCGGTAGGCGTAGACGGTGTCCGGGCGAAGCATTTCGAAGCGCACAGAGTGATACTGAGCCGTGCTGAGGTCCGTCGTCAGCGTCTGCGAGGCGGCGTGGATGGTTCGCGCGCCCGCAGTCAGGTCGGGTCCGGCGCCGGCTTCCGTAATCTGAGCCTGCGCGGAGGAGACCGAAGTGTCGGTGCGCCAGGTCACGGCCTGACTGGTGGCAGGGTCCCCCGCGAACGTCAGAACGACGCGATCCGGCACGGGAGTTGGACGATACGTCTCCTTCTCGGGATAGCGTTCCGGAGTGGAGACCTGCCCATGGGCCGATCGGGGAGACAGTAGTACGGAATAGCCGGCGCCCGCGAGGACGAGTGCGCCCGAGAGGCAAACGGCGGCAGTGGAAAGGTTGCGTTTCATCAAGCTGATCCAAACCCGGCCCCTCGGTCGACATAGTAGTGCCTCCCCGTGGGACCGGCGGAATTATGCTATACTCCGCCGCCCTTCAAACCGTTGGCGACGGCTTAAATGGCGCTGCGTGCGCCGGTGAGCACTATGGACGAACACGCGCTGAAGGTTCTGGAGTTTCCCGCCGTCCGGGAGATGCTCGCTGAGCACGCTGCCACCACGCTTGGATTGGAGCGGATCGGGGCACTGCTGCCCTCCGCGTCCGCGAGGTTGATCGAGCAACGACTGCAGGAGACGTCGGAGGCCCTCCGGCTTCTCGAAACGCCGGGGTCCTTCCACTTTGGAGGCGCTCGTGACATCCGGGGGGCGGTGGCGCTCGCGGCCGCGGGCGGAGTGCTCGATCCGCGGACCCTGATGGATGTAGCGGGCACCCTGGAGTGCTGCCGCCGTCTACGGGCGCTTCTTGTTCCCCGTCGTGAAAGCAGTCCTCGACTGGCGGAACTGGGAGAGCGGCTGCAGGACTTTCGTGCCCTGGAAACCCGCATCCACGAAGTGGTGAACGACGCGGCGGAAGTTCGTGACGACGCCACTCCTCGGCTGGAGCGCATCCGCCGAACCCTCCGTCAAACCAAGAGCCGTATGATCGAGCGGCTCCAGGCGATCCTGAGGAGCCCGCAGTATCGGGACATGATTCAGGACCCGATCATCACCACTCGCGATGGACGCCAGTGCATTCCCGTCAAGGCCGAGTATCGAAGCCAGTTCGGCGGTCTCGTCCACGATCAGTCTTCGAGCGGCTCCACGTACTTTATGGAACCCGGCCCGGTCGTCGAGCTGGGCAATGAACTCCGTCAGGAAGAGCTCCGTGAACGCGAAGAGGTCGAGCGGATCCTCAGGGAACTGTCGGGACTGGTCGGCGCGCGAGGCGAAGACCTGGCCTACGCGTTGGAAGCGCTGTCAGAGCTGGACCTGATTTCATCCCGAGCGCGACTTGCGCTCCGACAGCACTCCACTCGCCCGGAACTCCAATCGGAGGGCGCCCTCGTGCTGCGGCGGGCGAGGCATCCGCTGCTCAAAGGGGATGTCGTTCCCCTCGACTTGGAGATGGATCGGGACCGAAGGGTCATCGTCATCACAGGCCCGAACACGGGAGGCAAAACGGTCGGGCTCAAGACGGTCGGACTGATGGCAATGATGGCGCAGTGTGGACTGTATATCCCCGCGGACGAAGGCTCCACGCTCCCGATCTTCAACGGGGTCTACGCCGACATCGGAGATGAGCAGAGCCTGCAGCAGTCGCTCTCCACGTTCAGCGGGCACATCACCAACATCTCGCGCATCCTGACATCGGTCGAGGCCGGAGGCGGAACTGCTCTGGTGCTGCTGGATGAGGTGGGCGCGGGCACCGATCCGGCTGAAGGAGCAGCGCTGGCAAGGGCGATTCTGTCGCGGTTGCTGAGTCTGGGAGCACTCACCATCGCCACCACCCACTACGGGGAGCTGAAGGAGTATGCGTACGCAACGGCGGGTGTGGAGAACGCCTCGGTCGAGTTTGACACCCGAACCCTGAGACCCACCTACCGGCTGCTCGTGGGGATCCCCGGCGCCTCCAATGCCCTGACCATCGCCGCGAGATATGGGATGCCGGAGTCGGTGCTGGCCGAAGCTCGTGAAGATGTGGGAAAGCAGCGGCTCGAAGTATCGGACATGATCCGCCGACTCACCGAGAAACAGCGTGCCACCGAGCACGAACTCAGACGCGCCTCGGAGACCGCCCGAGAAGCGGATGCCGCTCGTAAAAAGGCGGAGCGGGAGCTCAATCAACTTCGCGCCGACCGGGCGGACACCCTCAACCGGGCGCGGACCCAGGCCGATGAACTCCTCCGCAGTGCGCGACGCGAGGCGGAGCGGATGCGGGAGGAGCTCAAACGGATCGAGCGGGATGCTCGGAAAGTCGTGGATGGCGGCGCCACCCCCGAGGGGCTTCAGGTGCTCAGAGATCGACTGCTGTCGGCTGGGAAGCGCCTGCAGCAGTCCGAAGAGCGGGTAGAGCGGACAGCGGAGCGCTATGACTCCCACGGCCTTGAGCGCGAAAAACGCGCCGAGAAACGCCTCGGCGTGGATGCCGAGCCGCCGAAGGACGTGGAGGAGGAGCCGGTCCTCAAGCTGGACTCCCACCCACCCGCAGTGGGCGACTTGGTGTGGGTTCAGGGATTCGAACAGCGCGGAACGCTCTTGACGGCGCCTCAGTCGGGCAAGGTACAGGTCTTGATCGGCTCGATGCGGGTGTCGGTACCGGAGGACTCGGCTCGACGCCTTCTCTCTCCTCCAGCCGTCTCACCGCAGCCCGCGGTCCCGATGCCTTCACAGGGCGATTCCCGACTCCAGCGGCGATTCACGATCTCCCCCGAGTTGAGATTGCTCGGCAAACGCGCCGAGGAGGCAATCGTCGAACTCGACAGCTATCTGGACGACGCCTGCATGGCCGGTCTCTCGAACGTTCGTATCGTTCACGGCAAGGGCAGCGGCGCTCTGAAGCGAGTCGTCTGGGAGTTCCTGCAGCGTCACACTTCGGTCGGAGCCTTCCGACACCCGGATGAGGCGGAGGGTGGTCACGGCGTCACCATCGCCGAACTCAAAGACTGATCGCAACAGCGTGGAGGTGTCGGAGCCTGGATGGCAGAAGGGAACGGAACGATGTCCCCAGGCGTTGAGGCAGAACTTCTTGCGGCTTCCCAGCCGCTCCGCGTACCCGGTCAGGGCGACATGCGAGTGCTCTCCCAGGGTGCGGTTCAGCGAATCGCCGCCCAGGAGGGCGTCACGGCCTGGGAGATCGAAGCGGCAGCGCTCGAGGCAGGGGTGGCGCCGATCCACTACCTCCGAAACCTTTCTCGCTTCGGTTTTTCGGGTCAGATCCGGTTGCTGCGATCCTCCGTTTGTCTCGTGGGTGATCCTCGCGTTACCCTGAAGATTGCGGCCCGTCTCGCACAATCCGGGGTCGGTCGCTTTGTTCTGATACCCAGCGGCGACTCCGATCCACCGACGCGAGAGCCGCTGCAACCCCGGGCCGAGGCGGAGATCCGATCAGCGAACCGGAGCGCCGAGGTCTCCATTGAAACAGCGGATCTCAAGCGCGGCGACGTCCGACTTGTGCTGAAGCGGTCCAACGTGGCCATCGGGTTGCTTGCTCAGGCGATGGAAGAGCAGCTCCTGGAGTTTGCCTGTAAGGTGACGCGGGTCCCGTTGGTGCTCGGCGGGGTGGACGGGATGGAGTGTCAGGCGCTCACGGTCCTGCCGGGAGAGTCCGGGGTTGCGCTGGTGTACCGGCCAACCCAGAGCCACATTCGGTCACAGCGATCCGATGCGCTCCTGTCGGACGTGTCGGTGATGATGGTTGCCGGGTGGGTGGCGGAACAGGCCGTGCAGCTCTTGCTGGGAGAGGGCGCTCTCCTCGCGGGGCGGTTGCGATACGCCCATTTCGGTAAGGGCGAGATGGTAGAAGCGCCTTTGCGGGGCTCGGAGCAAGGATGACAGGTCGAGGCACGGCGGTAATCTTCGGGGCGGGGAGCATCGGACGCGGCTTCATGGGGCAGATCCTGCACGAAGCCGGGCTGGAACTGGTGTTTGTCGAAGCCAACCCCGCCCTCGTGGACGAGCTGAATCGAGCCGGCCGCTACCCGTTGCTCCTCGTCGGCCCAACTCGCCACGAGCGACTGGAGATCGACGGAGTCCGTGCCGTTTCCGCGATGGACGTGGATGCGGTGGCTCGAGAGCTCGCTCACTGTGAGGTTGCGTGTTCGGCGGTCGGGGTCCGGATCCTGCCCCGTATCGCACCCGCTGTGGCGCTCGGAGCCGCCCTCCGTCGAGATGAGGGTGATCGACCGTTGAACCTGATCCTCTGCGAAAACCAGCTCCACTCCTCGAGGATCTTGCGGGATGCGGTGATGGCTCAGGAGCATCCTCCGGTGCTCGATCACTTTGGGCTGGTTGAGAGCGTGATTGGTCGAATGGTGCCGCTTCCGGATCCGTCTCGAGGAGGAGATCCATTAGAGGTGCGCGCTGAAGACCACATGCAGTTGCCGCTGGATGCTGCCGCCATTCGAGGCGAGTTACCGGTCCATCCGGCGTTCCGCCCGGTGTCTCCGTTTGAACCGTGGGTGGAACGGAAACTGTTTCTCACCAACATGGGCCATGCGACCGCCGCGTACGTCGGTGATCTGTTCGGGTGCAACACGATCGCGGAAGCGATGCAGGTGGAGGCGGTCGCTTCCGTCGTTCGGACCGCAATGGAGGCTGCGTCGGCCGCCCTGAGTATGGCGCACTCGTTTCCGCTTCCGGAGCTTCTCGACGAGACCAAGGACCTGCTGATCCGCTTCGCGAACCCAGGGCTGGAGGACACGGTGAGCCGCGTCGGGCGGGACCCCGGGCGAAAACTCGGACGTGAGGATCGACTCATCGGAGCAGCATTGCTATGCCTGAAGTCGGGCCTGAATCCCGCTCCGGTTTGCGTCGGCATTGCCGCAGCGCTCCGATTTGAGACCTCCGGTCCGAAACGACCCGCGCTGGAAGCGTTCGAGGCACTCGCGGGCTACTCCGCGCCGGCGGAGCTCAGCGAGGCCATTCTGCAAGCCGATCACGTGGTCGACGGTCTTCAACCCGGCTGAAGCGCACCTCGAATCGCACAGACTTCTCGCAGCACCCCGCACGCCTCGTCCGGGGTGAGCTGAGCCGCCGCGTCACTGAGCGCCGCCGCAGGGTTGGTGTGGACTTCGAGAAACAGAGCGTCGATCCCCACCGCAGCGGCAGCCCTCGCGAGGTGCGGGGCAAACTCCCGCGTCGCGCCACTCTGCGAGCCCAATCCGCTGGGCTGCTGCAGGCTGTGGGTGACATCGAAACAAACCGGATAGCCGAGCGCCCGCATGGTCGGAAGTCCCCGAAAGTCCACAACCAGCGTGTTGTAACCGAAGGTGCTGCCTCTCTCGGTCAAGAGGACCCCCGTGCAGCCGGCTTCCGACAGCTTCTCCACGACGGGTCGCATGTCCCAGGGAGCCATGAACTGGGCCTTTTTCACGTTCACCGGCCGACCGGTCCGCGCGGCTGCCACCAGCAGATCCGTCTGTCGGGCCAGGAAGGCGGGGATCTGGAGCATGTCCACCACTGCCGCGGCCGGAGCTGCCTGCCAGGGCTCGTGGATGTCCGTCAGAACAGGCACGCCGAGCTCCGACGTCACTCGCCGCAGGATCTCCAGCCCCCCATCCAGACCGGGTCCTCTGGGTGAGGAGAGACTCGTCCGATTCGCCTTGTCGAAGCTGCCCTTGAAAATATAGTCGCAGTCCAGTTGGCTGCACAGGTCCCGCATGCTCCGCCCGACATCGAGGCAGAGCTCCAGCGACTCGAGCATGCAAGGCCCTGCGATCACGGTAAGCCGGCCCGCCCCGATGACGAAGTCCCTCAGTCGAAAGGCCTTCACCGGCGTCGATGCGGAACCCATCACGCGTCTCCCCCGAACTCCCCGCGGGCAAACATCTCGCGTACGCGCTCGAGGTCCTCTTCGGTATCCACTCCGATCGAGTCGGCGGAGCTGAGGAGAACCAGGATTCGGTAGCCGTGCTCCAGCACCCGAAGCTGCTCGAGCGCCTCGGCCTGCTCCAGTGGCGTCGGCGCCATCGTAGAGTACTTCAGAAGAAACTCGCGTCTGTAGGCGTAAAGTCCTTTGTGCTTCAGGTGGGGCCCGCCCGAGCCCGATCGGTAGTAGGGGAGCGGCAGCCGGCTGAAATAGAGGGCGAAGCCCGCCTGATCGCGGACCACTTTGACCGCCGAGGGCGCCGTAACGTCGCGCGGATCCCGGATCGGAACCGCCACCGTTGACATCACCAGGTCGGGCTGAGTCTCGAACGGGGTGGCCACGAGATCAATCTCGGCCGGGTCCAACGTCGGCTCGTCGCCCTGAATGTTCACCACCACATCCGCGTCCAGGCCGGCGGCCACCTCGGCGATGCGATCGGTGCCGGACGGATGATCCGCCCGGGTGAGCGCGACCTCTCCTCCGAAGGCTCGGACGGCAGACTCGATCCGCGGATCATCGGTTGCAATGATGACACGAGTCAGGCTCTTCGCCTTCCTGGCCTGCCGGTACACATGTTCAATCATCGTCCGCCCGGCGATCTCCGCCAGCGCTTTGCCCGGCAGCCGCGACGACGCATACCGTGCCGGAATGATCCCCACCGCTACCATCAAGCGTCCCCTTCTTTCACCTGGAGCCCCACTGCAGACTCTTCCGGAGTTGCGCCGTCGTCGATTGGCGAGGAGCGGGACGCCAGGAGTCATTGCGATCCGTGCTGCAACTCTCGATCAACTTCGGGGACGACCCCCGTCGGGCACATCCGCATGGTATCTCCGTCGCGGCGGCCGGGAGCGGTGTGCGGTTCAACGGGCGCAGGTTCTCCGGCTCGCAACCGTGCATAATCTATGTGGAACCATTGCGTAGTTTGGCGGGGGGAGCGGGCGCCGATGCTCGAAGTCGGAAGTCTGAAGGATTGGACCTGTGCGGGAGTTCGCCGCCGGTCGGTGCTGCAACTGGGAGCCGCGGGAGCGCTGGGCCTCTCGATGGCGCGGCCCGGAGTTGCGGCATCGGGGGAGATGTCGGTACTGTGCATCTTCCTCCGCGGCGGAGTTTCCCACCTCGATACGTGGGACATGAAACCGGACGCACCCATCCCCGATGCGCGCGGCGAGTTCAAGCCGATCCCGACCAATGTCCCGGGATTGCAGTTTTGCGACCTCCTGCCACTGCTCGCGAAGCAAGCCGATAAGCTCACGGTGCTGCGGGGCGCGACGCATCGCGAAGGCGAGCACGATCGGGCGATGCAGTGGATGCTCACCGGTCAGCCGGCCCAGGCGGGCCGGGTGTTCCCGAACTTCGGTTCCGTCATCGGCCGCTATAAGCCGGGCCACACGCCCATCCCCGCCGCTCTCCACGTTCAAGCCGTGGGTATCGGAAACCCGATGGCGCCGCCGGCTCCGGCAGACTATCCGGGTGTGGGCGCCGGGTTCATGGGCGCGAGCCATCAGCCGTTCCTGGTGCCGGACCCCGAGAAGCTGAGTGAAGTGGATTGGCTCAAGCCGGCCGAAATCATTCCCGCCCGGCTGGATCGGCGGCGGGACTTGCTTCACCAGTTGGACGGGTTCCAGGCGCGGAGTGAAACCGCCGGGCTGGAGAATCACAGTGTCGCCTATCGACGGGCGATGGCGGTCATCACATCTCCCGAAGCCAAACAGGCCTTCTCACTCGATAGCGAGAAAGCCGCGCTTCGCGACCGTTACGGGCGCCACGAGTTCGGCCAGAGCTGTCTCCTGGGGCGGCGACTCATTGAGACCGGTGTTCGATACGTGCAGGTCAACTGGTCGGCTCGCGGTTGGGAAGCGATCACAAAAAAGGATGATCTGTTCACGAGATCGACCTTCGACTCGCACTTCGGCCACTTCCCCTGGCTCCGTCGGCAGCTCCCACGCCTGGATCAAGGGCTCTCGACCCTGCTGGCGGACCTGGCGGACCGAGGCACCCTGAAGCGAACCCTGGTCGTCGTTCTCACCGATTTCGGTCGCAGTGCGAAGGTGAACGGAGACGGCGGCCGAGACCACTGGACCAACGCCTTCACGGTGTTGATGGCGGGCGGAGGTCTGGAAGGCGGGCGGATCCTGGGCAACACCGACGCGAATGGCCAGGAGGTGACCGATGGTCGTTTCACACCCGACCAGCTTGTCAATTCCGTCTACGGGCTGTGCGGACTCGACGTCCCCGTCACCCTGCGGATCGCCGGCATTGTGCCCCAGGGCGCCGAGGGCATCCCAGGACTGATCTAGGGCTGCGCGTGGATCGGCCCGCATCTCGGAGGAGATGGGGGCCGATTTGCCCCAACGCAAAGAACGTCGGGCAGTTCGTCAGGCTTTCAGGTGGCGAGTGAAGTAGGCAATCGTCGCCGCTTCAGCCCTGGCCAGGTCCTCGCCGCGAAACCCGTGCCCCGCCCCCGACATGGTCATCAACTGCGCTTCCACCTCGCACGACAGCAACCGATCCACCAGCCAGACCGACTGCTCGTAGGCCACGTACTTGTCTTCGGTGCCGTGAATGCACAGCGTGGGACAGGAGTCGGGATTCACCCAGAAGAGCGGGCTGGAGAGGATGTGGTTCTTCCGCGCCTTCACGAGATCCGCGCCGAGGTAGAGCGGCAGGACCTCGTGGGCATCCACACTCTTCCCGTAGGAGTGCGTGAAGTCATTGGCGCCGTAGTGGTTGACCACGCAGGTCACCGCGGACGACTGCTCCGGGTTGCCGCCGTCACCCTCGAAGCGCGCCACTCCCGCCGTCACACCAAGCATCTGCGCCAACGTGCCGCCGGCCGAACCTCCCATCGTGCCGATCCGGTCAGGACGAATCCGGTACTTCGAGGCGTTCGCGCGCATCCAGCGAACCGCGGCTTTGCAATCGTGAACGGCGGCCGGGAACGGATGCTTCGGCGCGAGACGATAGCCGATCGTCACCGCCGCGAATCCCGCTCCGGCGAGATTCTTGATCATCCCGTCGTAGCCCTGGCGCGTGCCGGCCCGGAACCCGCCGCCATGAATGCACACCACGCCGGGGAACGGGCCTTCACCTGCCGGTAGAGCCAGGTTGAGCTGGAGCTTCTCGCCCGCTCCCGTGGCGTACTCCAGGTCATTCATCACCGTTACAGCGGCCTGAGTCGCGGCGACTCCTGCCGCAGCGGGGACCAGCGTCGCTGCCGCAGACGCTGCAATCAGTTCTCTTCGATTCATTTCAAGCTCCCGCGCGGGGTAACTCGCCCCGCCCATCCTTCGCTCTTCGGTCAGCGCCGCTCATACTGCTTCCAGAGCCTTGTGTGCCGGCTCTCGAGGCTCACCTTTTGCCCCTGAATGAACAGGTGCTTCACATGTGTTCGTGGATCCAAAAGGTCTCCGTCGGTGACGACCAGGTTGCCCACCTTACCGATTTCCAGGCTACCAACCTGATCCGCGATTCCGAGTATCTCCGCGGGCCAGAGGGTAACTGCCTTGAGCGCTTCCTCTCGAGAGAGCCCCGAGCCCGACGCAACGCCTGCGTCGAAGGGAAGGTTTCGGGAGTTGGCGGTATCCCCGGAGACGATCGCACACTTCACCCCCGCGCGGGTGAGGATCGCCGGCGTGGCAAAGCGGACGTCGTAGGGATCGTCCTCACGGCTTGGTAGGCTGAGGAGTGGGCCGTAGAGAACCGCCGCGCCCGCATCCTTAAGGAACCCGGCCATCGCTGCCGACTCCGCGCCTCCCACAATGACGACCTTTAGCTTTTGGATGCGAGCATACTCCACCGCAGCCCGGATCTCGGACCGCGTGTTGGCATTCGCCAACAGGGGGATTTCGCCCTGGATCAACGGGGTCAGGGCCGCTAGGCGTACGTCCAGTTTCGGAGCCGGCGTACTGCCCCCCGCGCGAGCGGCTTCCACGGCCTTCAGATACTGCCGCGCGTCATCCAGGAGTTGGGTCAGTCCCTTGAGGCGCTGGTCAGCGGCTCGGCGACCTTCGGCCAGGGTGATCTGCCGAAAGGAGAACGTCGCCGTATCAAAGGCGCCTCGCGTGCTGGGCGCCGGAATGTTTGCCGCGAACCCCACGCTCCGCTTTAGCGCCATCTCCTCGACGGTCCATCCATCGAGATGGATGGCGGCTGCCTGACCGGCGAGAATTCCGCCCTGAGGGAGGGAGACGGCCGTCGTGACACCGTTGACTCGAGTCACCGCCACGTGATCGCTGGCCGGATGGATAGCGTCGTAAGCACGCAGGTGCGGTCGGAGTTCCTGCAGGTCCGTGGTGTCGACCGTCTCCTGGATGGAGTCGATCTCCGTCAATCCCATGGTGGTCGAGGCATCGATCAATCCGGGGTAGACGTGGAGCCCCTTGCCATCGATGACCGTGGCTCCGGCCGGAGCTGAGAGGTTCATGCCGACTTCCAGGATCTTGCCGTCTCTCAGAAGGACTGATGTTCCGGGCGGCGCCGGCTTCGCGGCGGTGTGAACCGTCGCACCGCGGATCAGAAACGTCCCAGCGCGACCTCGGGGGGCCGGAGTGGCGCCGACAGGCCCCCCATCGGCCTCGTGGTGGTGCGCGCCGTCCTCTCGAGTTCCGCCCGCGCCCGGTCCCCGAGGCTCCGCAGCGCCTTCGCGCGGCTGGCCGCCACCCATCGGGGCCGAACGCGCTTCTTCATCCAGGAGCGACTTCTTGCGGGCGGCGAGTTGCTCGCGACGCTTCAGGTCTTCGGCTCGGTCGAACGCGACCTTCCCGTCGATCCAGACTTTTTGAGGAAGGGCATCCGAGGCAAAGGGGTGACTGTTGTAAAGCACCAGATCCGCATCTTTGCCGACGTCAATGGAGCCCACCCGACGGTCGATCCCGAGTTGAACCGCAGGGTTGAGAGTGACGAGCCGGAGCGCCTCCTCTTCGCTGAGACCGCCGTACTTGATGGCCTTGGCTGCCTCCATGTTGAGATGGCGCGCTTCTTCGGCACTGTCCGAGTTGATGGACACGACCACGCCTCTGCGCGTCATCACTGTGGCGTTGTACGGAATGGCGTCATAGGCTTCGATTTTGTACGCCCACCAGTCCGAAAAGGTGGATGCGCCGGCTCCGTGCCGGGCGATCTCATCTGCGACCTTGTAACCTTCGAGGACGTGCTGCAGGGTCGCCACCTTCACCTCGAACTCCTCGCACAGGCGAAGGAAGGCAAGAATCTCATCGGCGCGATAGCAGTGGCAGTGAACGAGTCGCCGGCCCTCAAGCACGTCAACCAGCGTGTCCAGTTCCAGATCCCGGCGAGGCGCGATGGCGCGCACGCCCCGAGAGACCCGTTCCGAGTACTGCTTCCAATCGTTTCGATAGGCCCGAGCCCGATTGAAGGCGTCGCGGATGACGTCCATGACTCCCATTCGAGTGGCAGGATATCGCCCGCCGCCCGTCGAGCCCGATCGCTTTGGATTCTCGCCGAGGGCAAACTTGATGCCGGGGGGTGCCCCCGCAAATCGCAAGGCGTCCGCCGGTTGGCCCCATCGCAGCTTGATGACCTGATTGCGCCCACCGATCGGATTGGCTGAGCCGTGGAGCACATTGGCAGTAGTCACTCCGCCCGCAAGCTCGCGGTAGATCGCGATATCTTCAGCGTCTACCACGTCTTCGATGCCGACCATCGCGGTCACGGCCAGCGACCCTTCGTTGACAGATCCGCTGACAGCGATGTGGGAGTGGCAATCGATGATTCCCGGTGTGAGGTAGGCTCCCGAGGCATCCACGACTGTGGCGCCGGCGGGCGCGGGGATCTCCGCCCCCACTGCCGCGATCCTTCCGCCGCGGACGAGCACGTCTCCCCGTTCGATCTTCCCGTGGGACGCGGTGAGAACCGTGGCGTCTCGAATAAGCGTCACCTGCGGCGCTTCCTGAGCGGCTCGGGCGCCTTCGCGTGCCCCGATGACGGTGGTTGAGGTCAGCAGCACTCCGAGCCAGAGCGTGGCTATTGCGCTTCGCTTCATCTAGTTGCCCTCCTCGCGCGGCCTGCGTCCACCACCCATCGGGCGCGTTTCCGGTGCGACGACCGGCTCATACACCTTGCCGTCAATGACGATGTGCCGAATCCGTCCCGCGGCAGTGAGCGGATCGCCCTGTGAAATCACCAGGTTAGCGATTTTGCCGGGTTCGAGACTCCCGACCTGAGCGCCGACCCCAAGGATCCGAGCCGCGCCAAGCGTCAGGGACTGAAGCGCCCGGTCCGATGATAGCCCTGCGGTCACGCAGCGCTGGATGGATCGCAGGAACTCTGGAGCGCTCTGTCCCGAGGAGGCAAACGCGAAGGGTACGCCGGCGGCGGCGAGTTTGCCGGCCGTGCGCGGCGCGGCCACTCTTCGTTCCATGATCTTGAGGTCTTCAGGATCATCCGGGTTCACCTCGCGGGGACGCTCCGGAAACTGCACCTGAAGCAGCACGGGCGTCTTTCCGCCGCGAAGAACATCCAGCGCTTCGTGGGCCTCGCCTCCACCTTGAACGATCCAGGGGATGGCGAACTCCGCTGCAAGGCGGCCGGCCCGGCGGACCTCCTCCGCTGTTGCCGCCGGCACCACCAGCGGCATGACCCCATCCACCACCGGCCTCAAGGCATCCAGCGCCGGGCTCGCGGTAGGACGGGACAGGCCTTTCGGGTCGGACCGATAGAGATCCCACGATTCGGAGTGCCAGCGCGCATCCAGCAGGGACTGCCGGATGAACGCGATCTTTCCCATCAAGGAACCCGGGTACTGGCGAAAACCCCCGCCCGCCAGACGGGTGTGCATGGCGACCGATGGCCGCAGCAGTGACGAGTCTCGGTCAGCCCCCAGGTTTAAAACGGCGCTCTGTCCCGAGATCACCCCCTGTCCGGGCAGGGCGAGCACGCTTGTGAATCCCGCAGTCCGCACGGCGTCGAGGCGGGCCGTGAAGTCGAGCGGCTGCTCCCAGACCCGCACGTGAGCGCTCAGGGGTGGGGTAGTCGGACCCGCGGCAGCCGGAGCACCGCGTCGACCCCCGCCCATCGGAGGGGCCGCCGCAGCCTCTGGGGCGGATGGGGTCAGGACTTCAGATCCGGCATCGATAAACCCAGGACACACCGTCAGCCCCGCGCCTTCGATCACCTTCGCGTCGGCGGGAACCTTTGCATCCGCGCCGAGAGACTCGATCAGTCCGTCACGGACGATCAAGTTGCCCTTCTCGATCACCGAACCGGATACCGTAACCAGTCGGGCGCCGGTGATTGCCAGTGCGGTCGGGGGATCGGCAGACGTCGCGGCGACCAGACCGATCGCCAGCAGACCAGCGCTTAGTGCGGCGGACAATATTCGTATTTGACCCGACCTGACGTCGGGGCCGCCGGGTGGAGCCTCGGCTGAAGGGGAGTTCGGGACCATGGGTGTGCCTCGCGGACTGAACCACGCTTGAACGAGCATACGGCGCCGTTCAGTTCGCTGAGGTCCGCGCCGAGTCCTCAACCCCACCCTCGGAAAGCCGTCGAGGCGCGAACCCAAGCAGTCTCGATGGACGTTTCCAATCATTGGATTCGCCTCTGATCCGCTCGGGACGGTGTCCCGTAACCTACTGGATTCGAATGTCTCCGCGCACGTTTCTCACCCGCTGGTTCTTCGACAACCCCGTCCTCAGGATGGAGATCCGCCGTTGGGAGCGGCGACCCACGCTGATGAGGTCGCTCGCGGTGTCAGCTGGCGTCTCGGCAGCGATCTACCTCATCCTCGTCTTCGGCAACCTGGCCCTGAACATGTGGTTCAGAGTCCCGATGCTGGGGCAGCCCACCGGAGCAGTTGCGTTCTCGATCATCGCGGGGGTGCACCTGCTGATTCAGATCAACAGCGGCAAGACGTGCTTTCCGCTCCTCGCCGAGGCCGCGGCGGAACGCCTGGAGTTTCTCCGGCTGACGGCGCTGACACCGCGCGAGCTCCTGGGCATGGTCGCAGCCGCACGACTCGTGCTCAGCAGCTACACGCTTCTGGCCCCGGCGCCCATCTACCTGGCACTGATGCTCTACGGCCGAATCTCCCCCCTCGACGTCGTCGGTCTCTATCTCCTGCTGCTTCTCGCATCCACGGGCTTCCCCACGCCGATGGAGTCCACCGTGGCCCTGGCGCACCGGGTCGGTTCCGGAACGGCGGACCTGAGCACCAAAGCACTCCAGGCCAAGGGAAAGCAGGCGAATCCGTTCTGGATGTTCTGGGGAGTGGGACAGGGGATACTGCCCCAATTCATCGGACCGGTCTGGGGGGCGCTGTCCAAGCTGATTCATGCCGTGTCATTGCTCACCGGATCCGCATTGACGACATTGCTGCCGTTGACCCTCTTGCCGATCACGGGTCGTCTCCTAGTGGAGCCACTCCCCTTCTTCGGCGCCAGAATCACCCCAGCACTTCCAGTCATCGCTCTCTGGCTCGCAGCGCAGTACCGACGCTGGTTCAACTCGTCCGAGCTCTGGTTTCGTGAAGCGGTTTCGATGAAGCTGCCCGGTCGGGGAGAGGCCACTGTATTACCCGAAGACACGGGTCGGACCGGGGAGCAAGCGGTCAACCGGGTGATGGAAACAGTGATTGCCAGCCTGGTCGGCTTCCTGACTCTCGGTTACATCTGGGCGCCCCTCATCGAGTCCGGCCTGCTCGGCAGATTTGCAGGTGGATCCGACACGCTCGCCGGTTTGACGGTCTTCCTCGTCCTGGTCTCCGGCGCACGGATCCTGGTGCAGTACGAGCGCCTCCGACTTGGAGTCACCGGCGAGCACACACGGCCGCTGTGGGGGCTGTTCCCGCTCCTAGCCCTTGCGCTCGGCCCACCCTCCGTGTCGGTTCTGATGGCGGCCATGGCCGGAGGTGAGTCCAACCTCGGGCCCTTGGTCTCTACCGTCGGCGCCCTGGGTTGCGTCGGTCTCGGCGCAATGATCGCCGGCCGCGCCTGGGGGCAGCTCTCGGCATCCTCCCTGAACTGGGCGCCCCGGCAGGTTGGGGTCCTGACGGGAGGGTGGGTCGTCTGGACCGTCGGTGGCTACCTTGTGCCACTCATTCTACTGCGCACTGGACTTCAGGCCGAGTGGATGCACTATGCAGTCTCCTGGAGTCCCTTCTATGCCCTCCTGGCGCAGCTCCAGGGAGTGCTGAAGGTGCCGGCAGGCGTACGCAGCGAGGTGCTGCTCATCGCTCCCGCGATCGCCGGAGTCTTGCTTCAACTGCCGCAGGGACGGTTTAAGGCCTCCAGTTCCCAGATCCGAAACGAGCGATCCCAACCGGATCGATTGGAAAGCTGGCTTGTCAACGCGCTTGGACGCTTCGACAACCCCTTCACCAATCAGCGGCTTCACAGGCGCCTTCGGAAGCCCTATGGAATGCTGTTTCAGGCAGTTGGCACGCTATTGGTCTGGATGCTGATGATTGTCACCGGCCTTCAGGTGATTACCATGATCAGCGCCCGCAATGGTCTGGCTTCCCCTGGGGCGTGGTTCTTCGCCTGGGGCTGGCTCAAAGTCACCTGGGGAGTGTGGGCCGTACTGGCAGTTGCCGCCATCTCAGCCTTTTCATCGCTGATGCTGCTGTCGATCCACCTGTCAACCACCATTACCGCAGAAGCGCAACTCTCTAAGGTTCAGGGGCGCAGGACCGAGCTCTTCCGGACGCCGGTGACACCTCAGGCGGTTGTTCAGGGACTGATTGTCGGCGAGGCGATTACCCCGCTTCCCACCTACCTGGCGCTGACCCTCATCTCATTTTCCGCCGCGATGGTTGCGATGCTCGCCGGGGCCCCCATCTGGGCGCTTCCGGTGTGGCTACTGGTCCAACTCCAGATCCTGGCGCTCGGCATCCTTTCAGGGCTTGGGGGAATCCAGGGGTGGGAACCTCGACCCTGGACCGTCGTGCTGGTGTTCGTGTTCACCGTCGGGTTGTGCGTCGTGTTCGCCGTTCTTGGTCCTGTGGCTGTAGCGTTCTTGACGGCCGTCGGCAGAGCGCTCATTGCCGTGTGGCCAATCGTCGTCGCGGCGCTGTTCGCCAGCACTCTCATTCAAATCCCCCTCGCCTACCGGAAAGCCCTGAAGATCGTCCGCCGGTGCGGCCTCCCCGAGAACCTGGAGAAAGAGGGGGGAAAGTAACGTCAGGCGCCCAAAAGGACTCCATTCGGTTCGAGTCGAATTGCACCCGATAAATTACAATCCGGGTCTGTACAAGTCCGACAGCCGGCAGCAGTCCAGGCTGGCAGTCCCTGGGTGAAACCTGAATGGGCTGAGTCCCATGCCACTTCGCGGACCGGGACTCGCGGAGCGATCGAGCCGTTGAGGAGCGTCAGAAGCGTGAGAATCCTCGACAATCCGACCCTGCAGTTCGAGTTTCGACGCACCGTTCGGGGCCGGGCGCCCCTTTTTCGGGCTCTCGCGGCAGCGGCTGCGTCGCCGTGCGCCGCCCTGGTTCTCAACGAGTTAGCTGTTGGCCGAGGAGATCGCGGCAGCGAGATCGCTGAGCGCGTCGAGGCGCTGGGCCTTGCGTTGATCCTTCACGCGATTCTCGTTGCGCTGCTGCACCGCTTTTGCTTTCCGTTTTTTACGCCACGGGGCGCATGGCGAGTGCGAGATCTCCTGCTTGCGGGCGCCGCGCCGAGCACAGTGCTTCTGCAAACTGCTCTGGCTCGCCTGACCTGCTCAGCGGCGCTCTGCGCCGTCGCCGCTCCCGGCTTTCTGATCATGGCGCTGTGGGCGAGCGTACCACCGCTCGCCGTGATCGGAGCGCTCACGCTCGCCTGGCTGCTCGTGGGCGCAGTTCCCGGCCCCTATGAAGTCGATCTGCCCTCGCTATCTCGAGGCTCGGATACAGGCTCCTCAGAACCCTCGGCGGTTCTCGACACCTTCGGATCCGTGCCCATCGCGGTCCTGCGCTGGATCTATCTCGCCAAATCGCCCCAACTCACCCGAGCCATAGCCCCGGTTACCGCCGAGATTGTCTCCCGAGTCGGTCTCAAGCTGGGTTTCACCACCGTCCCGTGGGCGCCGGAGTTCATCCTCGGCTACATCGGAACCTGGCTCATTTCCCCGGCCGAATTGTTTCAGGTTCCACTGGCGCCTCTGTTTCCGCTGATGGCTCTGTTCGGGCTCTTCCAATGGCGGACATTGGACCTGAACACTGAGCGCCTGCGTCAGACCGGGCTGAGCAACGAAATCGGGGCGCCGACGTGCTCGACCGGCCCGCACGGTCTGGCGCTTGAGTTTGCGATGGGAGCTCTCGTCGGCCTGACGGCGCTGGGGTATGGATGGCAAGCGCTCTTCGAGAGCGGGTCCCTCGGAGCACTTGTCGGCACACAGGATACGCCGCACGCGCTTTCGGCTTTCGTCTGGCTGTTCGGCGGCGCATCTATCCTCCGCGCGTTTGCGACAGTTGGATTCGCACCCACTCGGCCCTCGGCGAGAATCGTCCCCCGACCTTCGGAGATCATCCTCGGCGTCGGACCGACGGCGGGAGCCGCGCTCATGGCGACGGCACTGTCAGGGATCGATCCATCTGTCGTTGTTCGAGCGTGCGCGGGGCTTCTGACGGTCGCTGCGGGACTCGCCGGTACGATCAACGCATTCAACGCCGCTGAGCGACTGGCAACCTGGAGAAACGTGTGGGCCGGGGTCGCTTGTCGGTGCCTCTGGATCCTCCTGCTCCCAATTGCCGCGGGAGGCCCCCTGCTGCTCGCTGCGAGCACCCAACCCCCCGCCGCTGCGCACCGGGCGCTCGCCTGGAGTCCGATCTACGTCATCCTCACCCAGATGCCGGGCTTACTGCCGGCCCCATCCTGTATTCCCGTTGGCGACCTGCCCAACGTCCAACTCGTAGCGGGCATCTCACTCGCGTTTCTCCTCGGACTGGCGCAGCGGAGCGCCACCAAACGAGGCCCCGGCCCACGTCGGCCCGCTCGCCCTCAGCGAATGGAGGAAAACGGCCCTCGCGCAGTCCCCAACTGGGCTCCGCGCTGGGACCGAGAACGGCGACTCTCAAGGCTCGAAGAGATCCTGCTCGATGACTCGACTTCTTCAGACGAAGCTCTCTGTGTGTTGGAGGCAGCCCGCCGTCGGCGCCGCAGCCGTGCGCCCTTTTGGGAAGGGGCGACATCGTGCTTGCTCATCTCAGCGGCAGCCGGAGCCATCAACTGCTTCATCTCGCTCGTGGGCTCCCGGGTCGGGAGCATCGAACCCCTCACGGTCTTCCTGCTAGGGCCGACGTTGACTGCTTTCCAGGGTTTGGCCGGCGTCATGGGCGCGGCCGGAGGAGCGATCATGTGGCCCACGGGGTGGAGCGATTTCGCCCTCAGCGCGCCGAGTCCCGACCGCCTGATTCGAAGCACAATCCGCGTGGCGCTGGCCCGTCAGTACGCGGCGTGGTTCGGCGCGGCCCTCGGGTGCGTCTGTGCTATCGTGGCTTCCGCCCACTTCGGATTGCAACCCTCCGCCGTGGCCGTCCTTGGGGGCTTCTGGATGGTCGGAGTCGCGTTCATCCCCCACCGGCTCCTCGTGACCGTCGGTGCAGTTGGCGATAGGAGTCCAGCCCTTCTGCTGGCGATTGCTCCCGTAATCGCCGTTACCCTGACCGCGCAGACCCTGCTCTGGCGGCTCGGATCGGGCTCCAGTGCTGTAGTCTTCCCCCAGTTGTGGACGGCGCTGATCGTCATCCCGGCGGCGCTCGCCGCATGGCTGATCGCGCTCATCCCATTTGCATATCGATCCACTCGACAACAGGTCGCCCAACACCTGTCCGTGGAGTGGATCGAACGGCAAGAGAACGGACCCCAACCGAGATCCGCCACCCATCTGGCTCTGCTTCAGTTGAAGCCCGTAGCAGATGAAAGGTTGCGCTGAGATGACGCCATTCCGGGGCCTGGGATACCTGTTTGACAATCCGTTTCAGGATCTTCTCCGCAGGCGGAAGTTGCGACGATCGACTGCTGAAGGCTCCTTGCGGCGAACGGTCGGCTGGTTTGTCGCCCTCTATGCAGCAGCGTTCGGGACCTGCGCCTGGTTCCACCTCCGGGCGATCGACACGGCTTCAGCACTGATTTCATCGCAGCCTGGAGTGTGGAGTTGGAGGAACGCCCGGTCTGGGACGCGTTGGAGGTACCGAATTCTACTGCCCTGGCGGAGCTCCCTCGAACCAGGTGGGAGACCTGGCTGGCGCTGCGCACGACGAGAGTTGTTCACCTCGCCCTATTGATGCTCCCGGGACTTCCGTTGATCGCAGCGAGCATGATGTTTTCCTCGGCTCCGTGGCAATTCGCATTCGCTCTCGGACTGCTGCAGGTGTGCATCATGCTAGGAATTCCGCGGGGACTGCGCGACTTCAGCCTGATGCCGCTTGCCCCGCTGGTATTCGTGCCCAGCTTCATCCTCGGAAAGCTGCTCCGCGGCGCCGGCGTTCCGCACGTACTCTCGCTAGAGCCCCTGTCGTCCGCGATGCGCTGGGTCGAAGCTGCGGTGGG
>SXGS01545357.1_pt1 | contig 57554 bp, 47 predicted proteins | sample 3174681 | NCBI WGS metagenome assembly SXGS01 (sample SAMN11356861, study PRJNA531348) | freshwater metagenome | isolation source: freshwater sample F1-80 | place: China: Fuxian Lake, Yuxi | collected 2017-12-25
GGAAATATCAAGTAACTTGGTCGGGACTACATGCCGTTTTGAACTCGACATACTCCAAATTCCCGGGAAAAACATCAATCAGGGTCCCAAAAAAGACCAAAAAATCGTAAAAAATCACTCCAACTGCGTAACTTGGGTTACCTCCAAAAAGCAAATACCAATGCGGCCATGGGTGCCAATAAGGATTTCCTGGTGGTTTCCCGGTAACCCCAGGTAAAACGAAAAAAAGGCCACACTTCCAGGAAGATGTGGCCTCATGATTCGGGGTATTTTCCCGGGCAAATCGGGTTAGGGGAAGCAAGCGATGAGGGCAAAAATGACCGCCGCCTCGGCAATGGTACCGGTGGAACTAACCCCAATCGGATAAACCATCAAAGGCACCGGATCACCTGGAAGCGACCAACCGGCGTTGGAATCAAACCGACGGAAAGGATCCTTGGCCAGGTTGTAAGGGGTAAGGAAGACATCAGCAAAAAAACTGCCTGCGGACACGATGGGTGTAATGGGACCAAGATCCCAGCCATATCGTTCAAAGTTCAATTGTTGGTAGAGGAGTCGGCTATGAACCAGGTAGGCCGGTTCCACAACCCGTTCAATGGGTTGCCAATTGGAGGCTCGCCATTGGGGATCGTAGGGCACCTTGGTAAGGACAACATCCTCGGGAAAAAGGATTCTTTCCATTTGGGGATTTGCGCGCTTTTCCTGGCGCATGCGTTCCCGAAGCCCATCTTCGGATTCGAGTCGGAAAAGTCGTTCTGGTCCAGGGGGATCCAGTTGGATAGTAAACGAACCCAATTGGTCCTGGCCCCGGTTTTCAACCAAGGCTGGTCGGTTGCCTAACTGGCCCCCTGGGAAGGGGCGGGGACCAGGTACATCCTGGGCTAACGACACCCCAAGCATTGCCAAAAAAACAATGCTTCCCAATTCTTTATGCCCCATCCTTGCCCGAATACTCGGAGCGGATGCTATAATTGGGCGCTTCCTGAGTGATGGCAATATCATGTGGGTGGCTCTCCTGCATACTAGCGGCTGTGACCTGAATAAACCTGGCCTTGGTCCGCAATTCCTCGATCGTTTTCGTGCCGCAATACCCCATTCCGGCACGCAATCCGCCGACAAGCTGATAAACAAATGGTGCTAACGGTCCTTTGTAGGGCACCCTGCCCTCCACGCCTTCGGGGACGAGTTTTTCCCGACCCGAGACTTCTGCTTGGCGATAGCGGTCCTTGGACCCAGCCATCATTGCCCCTTGGGACCCCATTCCCCGGTAAAGCTTGAAACTTCGCCCTTTGTAAAGAATGGTTTCTCCCGGACTTTCCGTATGGCCAGCCAGAAGACTTCCCAGCATTACCGTGTTTGCCCCAGCGGCAATTGCTTTGGTAATATCACCCGAATAACGAATTCCACCATCGGCAATCACCGGGATTCCAGTCCCTGCCAATCCACCAGCTGCCTGATGTATGGCCGTGATTTGAGGTACCCCAACCCCTGAAATGACCCGGGTGGTACAAATGCTTCCGGGCCCAATTCCCACTTTAATGGCATCCGCCCCGGCATCCGCCAAGGCCCTTGCCCCTTCCATGGTGGCAACATTTCCAGCCACAACATCAATGGTGAATTGTTTTTTAACCTGCCGAACTGTTTCAATTACATTGGCCGTGTGACCGTGGGCCGAATCGACCACAAGTACATCAACACCGGCTTTAATCAACGATTCCACCCGTTCAAAATCAAGAACGCCTACTGCCCCACCGACACGGAGACGGCCGCGAGCATCCTTACAGGCATTTGGAAAATCGCTCAACTTATCAATATCCTTGATGGTGATTAAGCCCTTCAGTCGGTAGTTATCGTCCACCAGTAAAAGTTTCTCTACCTTATTTTTCGTTAAAATCCGCTCAGCCGCTTCAAGCGTTGTATTTTCCGGTGCGGTTACCAGATTTTCCGAGGTCATGACCTCGCGAATGCGTTGATTGTTGTCCGTGAGGAATTTTAAATCCCGTCTGGTAAGGATCCCCTTCAAAATGCCGTTTACCGTTATGGGAACCCCACTTATCTTGTTTTGTTCCATGATTTTACGAGCAATACCAACCGGTTCCTCGGGATCAAGGGTCACCGGTTCGGTAATGATCCCATTGGCACTTCGTTTGACTTTGTCCACTTCCCGGGTTTGGTCCGAAATGGTCATGTTTTTGTGGATAAAGCCAATCCCCCCCTCCTGAGCCATGGCAATTGCCAAGTCACTTTCCGTAACGGTATCCATAGGGGAAGAAATAATTGGAATATTAAGTCGAATATTTTTGGTTAGATATGACCTAACATCGACATCCCTTGGTAGCATATTGCTATACCCAGGCTCTAGTAATACATCGTCATAGGTGATTCCCCGATAAGCAATCCGATCCATTAGCCACCTCCCGTTTCGTAAATTATAGGTGACCCAAAAATTTTGGACCTACTTTCAAAATGGGTTTCCCTTCCTTACAATTTTCGGTTGGAAGGGATGCATTCAAGCAGGTCGAGGGCTTTTTGCAAATAATTTGTCAGTTGGTTTTGAAGGGATGAATTTTTGTAGGGGTTGTTTTCAAGGCTCCAAACCAGGCCTTGGCTTAAGGCATTTTGGAGGATGGGGTTTGGGTCCTTTTCAGCGGTTCGGCCGAAATCGGGGCCTTTGATCATTGGGCTATGGGCGATCAGGTTGCCAAAGTTGTCAACCAAACGGCAGGAAAGCCAGTTTTTTATGAGGGTGGCCTCCCAGGTAATCGTTTGAGCGCATCCTGGTTCCAAAACTTTTGTTCCAACCACACCTGATTCATTGATCCATTGAAAAATAGTATCAGGCTCAATCAAATCAACAAATGCCTGGGCACATTCCGGCCCTTGATTCAACGCCAAGAGAGGGCCAATGGAGGCGGATCCATTCCCTGTTTTCACCGAAGCCATGATTTCATTGATGGGTATTCCATCAAATTGTTTGGTTGAACCCCTGACATGGATCCAGGTGAAGGAAGTACCTATCCGCTTTTGATTATTGCATTTTCCGGAGGAGCCAACGATCCCGCAGGCAATGCCCTTGGTCCAAAGCGAATATAGCCAAGGGAGACGACTTTCCGGATTATTAACGGTTGATCCGAGCGAGTCGCAAAGTTCGATGCAATCAATCTCCCCGTTCACGATTCCGGCAATGGCTTCATATTCAGGTAATAGGGGATCCAATTCAGGCCAAATAACAACACCTTTTATGCGATGGCATTGCTTACACCAATCCTGAATCGACCAAGGAGTATCCTCTTTTTCCCAACCCGAAAACCAGGGATAGACTGGACGGTGGGAATGCAAAAGGGAAACGGATCCCAAAACCGGATGACGGTTTAGAGTATTGACCATAATGGACGAAAGGGAGGTTTCCCCCGCAGCTTGGGTACCGGAAAACTCCAACAATTGGGCATAGTCTATTTCCCCTTTTGGGAAACATTCAGGCCAATGGGAGGAAGCAAGGATTTGAACCAGGTTTATACCTGAAGCTTCGGCTTCCAAAAGAGCCGCTTTGGGCGAAAGGCAATGGGTCCGAAGGTCAACCGCATACCATCCCAAAGGTGGTGCGGAAGCTTTGGCAAAAGGGATCCTAACTGCAAGTTGGCCTGGAAGGATCTCGATTTGGCCTTTCCATGGCGCAATTCCTGGCTTGGCAAGGACTTTAACGGTATGAGTTTCAGGGGTGATAGGGATTTCAAAGCCGCCCTTGGTGGCACAGTAGATTTCGTTTTGAACAAGTAGTTGGGCCGGGTCCTTTCCGCCTACGACCGGGCAGGGATTCCATCCCATTGGAACTACTGGTATTCCATTTTTGTCCCTAATGGAAATCCAACCAGGGACTTGTTTGCCGTCCAGGGTAATCCGAAAATGTACCATAAGTCAGGTTAATTCCAAGCCGCACCAGCCCTGGCAAGGATGGTTCGAAACGCCTCGATAGCCAAGGGAAAGAGATCGGGCCCGGTGTAACCTCCTGTGGGGCCCCCTCCCCGAAAATGTGGTTCCAAAGTGGCAAAGCCCTTGTAGCCTGTTTGGGTTGCCTGGTCAATCACCTGTTGCCATTGTCCCTGTCCCCTGCCGGCAAGGCATCCATGTTTTTCGCCATGGATCCAATCTTTGATGTGGAGGTGGACGGTATGGGCTTTGGTCCGGTTCCACCCCTCCATGGGGCAATACCCGCAAAAAACAAAATTGGCCGCATCGTATGCTGCTTTGAAATGGGGTGAGGAGATTTGGAGGAAAATATCCTCAACCCTTTCCGGAGAGTCGCCATAAATGTTGTGTTCGTTTTCATGGAGCAAAACCAGGCCTGCTTTTTCTGCAAGTCGCACTTTGGTTTCCAGACGGGCCATGACTTCGGGACGCCATCGGACCCAATCGCCCCCCGCTTCAGGAAGATAATAGCTAAATATGCGAATGTTTGGGGTTTCGAATTGTTTGGCCAGTTCGATGGCTCTTTCAAAACGCTTTAGGTGAGGTTCAAACGGGGAATCGATCCTTACCTTGCCAATGGGAGACCCAATGGCACTCAACCCAAAGCTGTGTTTTTTAAGAAGGGATTGGAATTCCTTGATTTGCAAATCGGAAAGGTCCAGCACATTGGTGGAGTGAATGGAACGAAACTCAATCCTGTGCACACCCGATCGGCCAAGAATGGCGATTTGGTGTTCGGGGTCCGGGCCAATTTCGTCGGCAAAAGCACTAATTGTGTAAAGGGACATTGTCGTTCTTTCAAAAAAAAATGGGTTTTCTTCGATGTTCTATTTCCCGGCGCCAGGGTTCCAAAGAACATCTCCGTTTCCTTCATCATTGTGAATTCGAGCCATTACGAACAGTAGGTCACTGAGGCGATTGAGGTAAATCAGGATTTGTTCATTTATGATTTCTTGCCGTGCGAGGCTGACAACCAACCGTTCTGCCCGTCGACAAACCGTTCGTGCCACATGGCACCAAGCTGCGATGGGAGATCCCCCTGGAAGGACAAAACTGTTCAAGGGGGCAAGCCTTTGGTTTAGCCTGTCAATTTCGGATTCCAATTTGGTTACTTGTTCCTTGGAGACTCTCAGGCGCGTTTTTTGGGATAAATTGGGATCCTCTGGAACGCACAAATCTGCCCCAACATCGAATAAGTCGTTTTGAATCCCCAAAAGGAATCCGTTTGATTCCAAACCAATTGCCGATGCCAAAAGGACCCCCAAAACAGCATTGAGTTCATCAACCGAGCCATATGCCTCTACACGTATGTGGTCCTTGGGTACGCGACTTCCATTTCCCAGACCGGTTTCACCCTGGTCACCGGTTTTCGTGTAAATCGTGCTTAGGTATACCATAATTTGATTTCCATTCCTTTTCATGTTTAGCTGATTTGGTTTATGAGGAAACAAAAAAACCCGGGAGTTTCCCGGGTTTTTCGTGTCCAGGGATTCATGAAAGGATTAACTGCACCCCGAGGTTGATCCACAGGTATCGCATTTCAGGCAGGTTCCATTACGAACCAAGGTCAACTGGCCACAATCGGTGCAGGGATCGCCTTCATAGCCTTTTTGTCTGGCCACGCGAATTTTTTCATTTAAAGAGGCTTTCGCACCCGTTTGGCGTCGGGGCCCATCCATTGTCTTGGTTGAAAAAGCAGGGAGGGGTGCCGGTGGGGAATTGGTTGCCAAGGTATGTGGGCCATTGGTGGTGGAAGGGCCCTGCCCTTTTGGGTTCATGGGATGAAGGTGGCCGGATCGGGGTATAGAAACCTTGGCAGGACGATCCGCATCGGAACCCTCCAATATTCTTTCTGAAATGATCTCCTCTTTTTCAAAAACCGGGGGATCTTCGGACCGGTGAATGGCATCTGCCCGTAGGTCTTCCGGATCCACATGAGCCAACTCATGCCGACCCAAATAAGTAATAGCCAACTCCCGGAAAATGTAGTCAATGAGGCTGGTAGACATTTTGATATGGGGATTTCCCTGCACCATGCCGTTTGGTTCAAAACGGGTAAAGAGGAAGGCATCGACAAATTCATCCAATGGTACTCCATGCTGAAGTCCCAGGGAGACCGCGATGGCGAAACAATTGGTCATGCTTCGAAAAGCCGCCCCCTCCTTGTGCATATCCAGGAAAATCTCACCCAGGGTTCCGTCTTCATACTCCCCGGTTCGAAGGTAGATTTTGTGTGGTCCGATCCTTGCTTTTTGGGTGTAACCCGAACGACGGTCGGGTAGCCGCCGCCTTTGGGTCAGGTATCGGTAAACCACCTTTTCCGCAACGCGAACCGCATCGACTTTCATTTCGGTTGCAGCGATTTCACTCCCTTCTTCCTCATCGTCAAGGTTACTAACCGAATTGAGGGGCTGGCTTAGTTTTGAGCCATCGCGATATAGGGCATTGGCTTTGAGCATCATTTGCCAGCTTAGGAGGTAGGCTTTTTTGATTTCCTCAATCGTTGCTCCCTGAGGCATATTGATGGTTTTCGAAATGGCCCCCGAAACAAACGGCTGTGCCGCAGCCATCATGCGGATATGCGATTCCGGAGACAAGTATCTTTGTCCAGTCTTGCCGCACCGATTGGCACAATCAAAAACCGCCAAATGTTCATCCCGGAGGTGAGGTGCCCCCTCAATGGTCATAGTGCCACATACATAATCGTTTGCTTCAATGATTTGGTCAGGACTAAAACCCAAAGCCTTGAGCAATTGAAACGAGGGGTCTTCAATGGCTTCCTGGGAAAAGCCAAGTGATCCGGATAGAACCTGGTCGCCAATGGTCCACCGATTAAGGACAAACTGCAACTCGAAGGCACCGGGAAGAATTTCCTCAACCCGCTTGATGGCCTCCTCGGGCAATCCTTTTGCCGCCAAAGTTTCGTGATTAATATGGGGACACCCGCGCAGGGTTCCAGAACCCCTGCAGTGGCGAACGATGTCTTCGATTTGCCTGGGTTTATATCCCAATTTGTGGAGGGCGGTTGGCACGCTGGAGTTGATGATCTTGAAATAGCCGCCCCCGGCAAGTTTTTTAAACTTGACAAGAGCAAAATCCGGCTCCACTCCGGTTGTGTCACAATCCATAACCAGGCCAATTGTTCCCGTTGGGGCAATGCATGTCACCTGGGCATTACGAAGGCCGTGGGTTTCTGATTCGGCCACCATCAGATCTGCTTCTTCCCTGGCAGCTTCCAGGAGATAAGCTGGCGCATGGATGGGATCGATCCCCACGGGAGTAATGGTCAAATTTTCATAATCGGTCCGATCAAGGTTGTAGGCCGCTCGGCGATGGTTTCGAATCACCCGGAGCATTGGTTCTTTATTTGCTTCATAACGGGCAAAGGGACCAACCTCGGCGGCAATGCGAGCGGACATGACATACGATGCGGAATGCATGAGAGCGGTGATGCAAGCACACACCGCCCGCCCCTGATCCGAGTCGTAGGGCAATCCTTGAACCATCAAGAGTGAGCCCATATTGGCATAACCCAGTCCAAGGGTTCGATAATCAAAAGACTTGCGGGCAACCGGAATGCTTGGAAATTGAGCCATGAAAACAGAAATTTCCAGGACAAGGGTCCACAAGTAGGTTGCATGGCGAAAGGATTCAACATCAAAACGGGAGGCTTCAAGGTCGAGGAATTTGAGGAGGTTTAGGGATGCAAGGTTACAGGCCGTATCATCCAGAAACATATATTCGCTGCACGGATTGGAAGCGTTGATACGGCCATCTACAGGACAGGTATGCCATTCATTAACCGTGGTATCATATTGAACCCCTGGATCAGCACATGACCAAGCGGAATAACAAATTTGATCCCAAAGTTGGGTTGCGGGAATGGTTTTGAAGGGTTTTGCAACCCGTTTTTCCCGTTTGGCTGCTGCTTTTTCCGTTCGGCCGTAAAGGTTCCAGTTACTGTTTGCAAGTACGGATTCCATGAATGTGTTGGTAATGCGGACCGAATTGTTGCTATTCTGACCGGAAACGGACAAATAAGCCCGTGAATTCCAGTCGGTATTAAACTCTTCCACCTTGAGACTGGTGAATCCTTGTCTGGAGAGTTGAATGGCCCGTTCTACATAATTAGACGGGATTTCATCGGATCGTGCCTCAAGCATTGCTTTTCGCAAATCAGGATTCTTACGCGGGTCAAACCGATCCTGACCGATCCTCCCTTGGGTTCCCCCTTGAGAAACACACGCTTTCATGACAGAATTCAAATGGCGATTGAGGAGTTTCGATCCAGCTACCAAGGCCGCTACTTTTTGCTCCTCGAGGACCTTCCAATCAATGAATTCCTCAATGTCCGGATGATCCAGGTCAAGGACCACCATTTTTGCGGCCCGGCGTGTTGTGCCGCCAGACTTTATGGCACCGGCGGCACGGTCACCAATTTTGAGGAAACTCATTAATCCACTTGATTTACCCCCACCGGAAAGGGACTCTCCTTCCCCACGAATTTCGGAGAAATTGCTGCCGGTTCCCGAACCATATTTGAATATGCGGGCCTCGCGGACCCAAAGATCCATAATCCCGCCATCATTTACCAAATCATCACTAACAGATTGGATAAAGCAGGCATGAGGGGCAGGGTTCTCATAAGCGGATTTCGAGCGAACCACTTCATTATTGAGGGGATCAACACGATAGTGGCCCTGGGCCGGGCCATCAATTCCATAAGCCCAAAAAAGGCCAGTATTAAACCACTGAGGTGAGTTTGGGGCAGCCATTTGGGTTGCCAACATGTAACAAATTTCGTCATGAAAGTTTAAGGCCTCTTCCTCCGAGGAGAAATATCCACCCTTCCAGCCCCAATAGGTCCAACAACCAGCCAAACGCTTGAATACCTGCCTTGCATCGGTCTCGTAGGTGGTTCGATTGTCATTCTTGGATGTTTGACTTTTCCAAAGCCAGGAGGGCAATCCTTCCTCGGGAACTTTTTCCGTTTTGACGGGTATGCCCGCCTTTCGAAAATATTTCTGTGCCAGAATATCCACCGCCACTTGCGACCAACCTTCTGGGGCAAGGATATCTTTCATTTCAAAAACCGCTTTACCATCGGGATTGGCAATCCGGGAAGTGCGGTTTATGAAAGTAACCGAGGCAAAGGGATCCTTGCCAAGGCTGGTAAAGCGTCGGGAAATGCGCATGATGCCTGGATCCTATCCTTGGACCAAAGAAGTCCAATCCAAATAAACCGCCTGACATGATGACCTTTGACGGGAGAATCGTCAACAGGCCATGGGAACAAATCTGCCGAAGTTTTTTATCGGCCTATAAACCTGCAAAAATGGGCAATCTAGATAAGTCAGGGTCCGGTCTCCGTTTTCACGAAGGGAAGGGTGAGACCTGGTTGATCCTGGTATTTGCCTTTTTTGTCTGCATAACTGGTACGGCAAAGGTCCGTACCTTCCACAAATATTATTTGGGCAATTCCCTCTCCGGCATAGATTTTCGCCGGGAGGGGTGTGGTATTACTGATCTCGATAGTAATACGACCGCGCCACTCGGGTTCCAGCGGGGTAACATTCACAATTATCCCGCACCGGGCGTAGGTGCTTTTCCCTACACAAATACCAATGACATTTCGGGGGATTTCGAGGTATTCAACCGTTTCTGCCAAGGCGAAACTATTTGGGGGAATAACGCAGAAGTCACCTTCAATATCGACAAAGGATTGAGGATCAAAGTTTTTGGGATCCACCACTGTTCCGTAAACATTGGTAAAAACTTTAAAGCGTTTGCCAACCCGAACATCATAACCATAGCTGGTTATGCCATAGGAAATTCGCCCGGGCCTCGATTCCGAGGTGGCTAAGGGATCAATTTTCACATCCCTTTCGATTCGCCAATCCGGCAACACACCCATCGTTGATCCCCAGCAGAAAAAAGTTTCTAAACGGAAATCTAAGGAGATCCAAACCGGAAGCAAACCAAAAATACATATTTCCCCAAGTTACTACTCTGGTTGGATTTGCGATTTGAAACCTCATTTGTAGATTAAGTTTTGCCGGGATTGTGCCAATCGGGTGAGGCAGGTTGCTTTTTTCAAGGAAGTTTGGCTAAAAAATTCTTAACCACCCAATGAGATCCCATTTCGGGAGATTCTTTGAGTGCTTGATTCCAAAGCTGTTTCGATTCGGCGGGAAACCCGGCTTCCAAACGGAGAAAAGCTCGACAACTATTGAGTTCCCCAAGGATATTTCGTGCCCCTTCCGCGGTAAGGTGAATATTCATGGCTTCGTCCAAATCAAAACCGGTGATTCGATTTTCACCCGAACTAAAGTCCCAAAAGGAGGCTATCCAGGGGCCAAGTCCTGATGCGGTCTGTTCCTGGTTAAGCAAATGTCTGCCCAGATTGAGGGAAAGCATTTCAATGGTATTGGGAGGGTTTTTGACATCTTTCGGGGATTTGAGCAAGGAAAACTTTACCATAGTTCTTGTGATTTCTTGCCTTTCCCGGGCAAGTTGTTGCACCGATTCCGCAAGGTAAGCTTCGGCAATCGAGTATTTTCCCTGGCAGGATGCAACCAATACTTGGTGCCAATTGTAGGTGGAAATCATCAGGTTAGGATTGTAGCCAACCTGGGATTTCATTTCTTCGGAAAGGGTTGTTGAAGCATTGTCCGCCATTCCCAAATTCAGGAGGATTTCGATGTTCAAGATATAAGTGTCACGGGCAATCCTTCCGGTCCCATCAAGGTTGGATTGTTCACGGGATTCCGGGGAATTGATTTGTTCGAACGCAATATCCAGCAACCCCAATTGAAAGGCCGTTTGAGCCTTTTCCAGGGCGGATGACCCTTTGCGAACTGCTTCTATGCGGCGACTTTCGTTTTCAAAACTGTCCTGCCTTTGGGAGACCTCTTTTTCCAGCATGGAAATATTGCCGTCGATCCGATTCAACGCCTCCTCGTGCTCTTTGACAGTTATGGATCCAGGATAGGCACCTTGAATCCGGCGGTATTCGCGCATGTGAAAAAGGGTTCTGTCCATGAATTGATTGCCATAGGCCTGTGCAAGGAGTTGGCTGGAATTTTGCAAAGTGCTGACATCCTGGGCCAACAGGGTGGCTTTCGATAAGCAGTGGATGGCTTGGAAGCGGCGTATTTGGGCCATTGGATCCGCTAACCTGAGATGAGTCCTTTCAATCGTCATCTGATTGATAAGGACATAGGTTCGTCCCAACTGAAGCCATGCCTTTGCATCGGTTGGATGAATCACAAGGTTTTCACGGACGGCTCTTAACGCAAGCCATAAGTAGGCGGGATCGCCTAAATCCGTGGATTGATTCCAAATGCGTTGCAGCAATTCACCAGGTGAATTTGGGGAAAATGCAATTCCGGTACCCAAAAACGCATTCCAGGTGGAGGGATTTGTTGCGGCTTGGGGCAAGGAACTGTTCACGGCCAAAGAGGCGATTTGGGAAATAAGCCAGTTTCTTGGAGCCAAATAGGCGGTAGATTCAAATTGCATAAGCCTTAGATGGGCCTCACTTACTTTGGGGCCGGGGCGACCGGAATTGGGCAACAATGCGGTCATCCAATGGGTTGTGCCCGTGGGATCCCACCTGGAATCCGGAATGGATTTGGCCCCGGATCCAAAAGCAAGTTCGCTGGGGAATTCTGCCTTAGGCAGATCCAAAGCATCGGATCCACGCAAGTGGAGGGCCGTACAAGTCCCCTCCACCCTGATGACATCCCAAAGGTCTCGATTCTGGGTCAAAAGTCCGATGAGGGCATTCATTTCATCCGACCTGGTTTCTTGCAAAAAGAGGTATCCCACTTTCCACCTGCCAAAAATATCCTTCCAATCGGATGAGTCTAGCCTTGCGTTTTCCAGATTTTGCAGGCGCGGTACCAGAGCCCCATGGCATGTCAAATAGTCATTGGCGGCTTCTTTGGTTAAATGCAACCTATGGTCGATAAAGCCTTTGGTGCCTGGAACAAACCAGGCCAAATAGTTGGAAAAATCAACGGAAAGGTGGAATATGTTCCTGTCGGGACTCCAATTACCTGCTTCCTTTTGATTTCGAACCCAAAGGGCAAGGCTTTTGAGCGATGGATCGGGAATGATACCTAACCCAAGCAACCGTTCTTCTCTTGGACGGGAATGGATCCAGCCAGTCAAACCACCACCAATTCCAAGGATGAGGAGTAGGGCTAAACCCAATTTGGGTACCACCAACCGATGGACATTGATTTCCCCCACCCTATCCACGGGATTAAGTGTTCGAAGGGTAAGCCATGCACCCACAACGCAGAAAAAAGGAAGGGCTCGATTGGTATAAAGGCCCATGGCAAGGAAAAATAGAAACAGCCATCCCATGGGAAGGCGAAAGAGTTTAGGATTTCGTCCAAGCATTATAAAACCGATCAAGGCGATTGGGACAAACGAAAGACCTGTGATTGACCCTCCAATTGAGGTATTTAAGTAGTAAGAACCGAATGGCGCAAACCAAGGTTCAAAGAGTGGCTTAAAAGGGGCATAAAAATCCTGGAATCCCCGCAGGTAAAGTGGAAGTTGAAAGGCATTCCAACCCCAAGGGTTGCAAAGGCAAATGCCCCAGCAGGCTAAGGCCAAAAACGGGGATCTTTTTCCAAGGGTTACAGTAATCACCAAAGGACCTATAAAAAACCAGCTGTCAAAATTGACCCAAAAAAGGCAAAGTACTGGAAAAAGGACATAGGCCCATTTGGGAAGGACCCCAATGGGATTTTTTTGGGCAAGCCGTTCCGTCAGAAAAAGGGTAAGTGCCAAAAAGAAAACGGAAATGACAAAGGGTTGAAGGAGCCATCTGCCGCTCATTCCAATTGCAGCCAACCCCAAAACAAGGATTCCTACCGACATGGTTCCGGTCCGGGCTCGGGAACAAGCGGCAAGGAGGCCAATGGTGCAGGCGGCCAAAAGGGACTTTAAAACGACTAGGAGTTCCGGGCCAGCAGGGAGTTGGTGAATGGAGTAAAATAAGGCGGAATAGAGCCAGGAATGGTTCACAATGGTTTGGTTGGAAGTATAAAGAAAAGGATCAGAAGCAAAAGAATAGGTCCCTTCCAACAAGTGGCGACCCGATGCCAAATGGAAAAACAAATCACTATTCCGTGCCGGGAACATGGTGGAGGCCAGGGCCAACATCACGCAAAGCAAAAGGCACAAAGCGTCCCAAAAACGGGAACCTTTTCCAACACCCGTTGTCGGTGCCAGCTTACCCATGGATTCTTCGGACATTATTTCGACCCTTGATGATTGCGGAATGGAATGCGGTTTGGTCTTTGGTTATTGTACTCCCCACCCCGCCTTGATGTTGGGTGACAAATACCTTAACCTCATCCTGACTGGTTCACGGGCTCTGGGTCAAGCAGATCTGTGGATGTTCCCTTTAAGCTCGGCACGAGGTATTTCCATGACAAGGCCAATGCGAATCTCCAGGATCGGGGGTTCCCACTTCCTTTCCTTTGGCACTAAAGCGTTGCGAAATTGGGTTCTCAGTGCCCTTTTTGTTGCTATTTTTGGCCAAGGATTGGTTCAATCTCAAGAAAAAATAGAGGCTCCGGAACTTGAGGGAGGTGTTGCCTGGCTAAACACAGCCAAACCGATTACCCTCAAGTCCCTTCGTGGAAAAATCGTCCTCATTGATTTTTGGACACTCTGCTGCATAAATTGCATTCACACCCTGCCTGACTTGGCGAAATTGGAAAAAAAATATGCGCGGGAATTGGTGGTTATTGGGGTCCATTCCCCCAAGTTTGAAAATGAAAAGGAAACAGCCAGTATTCGCAAAGCGTTGCTTCGGTACGAGGTTAAGCATCCGGTCGTAAATGATGCAAACCAGCGAATTTGGCGTACTTACGGGGCGAGCGGGTGGCCTAGTCTGGTTTTGATCGATCCAGAGGGGAATGTGGTTGCCGCCCGTTCTGGTGAGGGAAATTATGATCTTTTTGACCGGCTGATTTCCCAGCTTGTCAAAATACACAAAGACAAAAAAACTTTGGACACCAAGGAATTCAAACCGGAACTGGACAAGGAAGCCAGCCCGGAGCCTCTCCGATTTCCCGGGAAAGTTATTGCCGATCCTGCCTCGGATCGGATCTTTATTGCGGATAGTACCAATCACAGGATTGTCATCACTGACTTGAATGGCAAAGTCCTGGATGTTGCTGGAGGAAATGGCCCAGGTGCGGTAAACGGTGCTTTTTCAGTGGCTTCTTTTAACGATCCACAAGGGTTAGCACTGTATGGTAATCAACTGATCGTAGCCGACCGGAAAAATCATTCCCTTAGAAGCCTTGACCTTAGAACGAAAAAAGTAACCCAATTGGCGGGAACAGGGGCCCAAGGCCAGGATCGTGATGGCCGGGGAAAAGCCCTTGAAGTGGCGCTTAACAGCCCATGGGATGTTTTGGTTCAGGGCAAAAACCTTTTTATTGCCTTGGCCGGCCATCATCAGATATGGAAAATGGACCTTGAACAACAAACCATAGCTCCCTTTGCCGGAAATGGTCGGGAAACGCTCAAGGACGGACCTCTTCCGCGTTCGTCCTTTGCCCAACCAAGTGCCCTAACCACCGATGGTGTAACCCTCTGGGTTGCCGATAGCGAAACCAGTTCAATCCGATCCATACCTATGGAAGGCATTGGTGAAGTTAAAACCATTGTCGGGTTGGACCTATTTGAATTTGGAGATATTGATGGATCAGGAGACCAGGTTCGGCTTCAGCATGCCTTGGGAGTAACCTTTTTGGATGGGGTGCTGTATGTTGCGGATACATACAACAGCAAATTGAAAACCTTGGATCCCAAAACGAGAACCTCCAAAAGTTTTCTGGACGGATTTCATGAACCTGGCGGGATTTTTGCAGCCTCAAATGGCAAGCTTTATGTTGCGGATACCAACAACCATCAGATTTGGGTTGTAGATCCAAAAACCAAAGACAAGCAAAAGTTGGTGATCCAGGGGCTTGCGTTGCCAAAACCTTAAGGAATTCCATGAAGTTATCCCATGTTGGGTTTTGGGGACTAATCGCCTTAACTGTCCTTACCTCTCCCCTTTTTGGTCAAAGCGGTTCGGCCTGGATTCCTACCGCAATTGTTTCTGAGCCCGAGCACAATGACCGTGTAAAAATATTCGCCGAATTTCAGGCAGGTGACCCTTTTGACCAGGAAAAGGCGCCAGGGCCGAGGAAAGTACGGCGCGGGGAAATTATCGACCTTTTCCTGGAAATAACCCCCTCGGAGGGCTGGCATGGTTACCCGTTCACCCAAAGGGGACCGACCCAGGATGCGGCTTACCTTAGCGTTATCAAGCTCGAACCGGCAACGGCCCTCTTGTTGGCCGGGTCGCCACAAGAAACGCAAGCGCAATGGGTAAAGGACCCGGTGGACAATTCTTATTTGCAGGAGCATACCGGGCCCTTTTGGGTTAGGGTTCCCGTGGCAATTCCCCCGGATGCAAAGGTTGGTAAATATTCCGTTGGTGTTTCAGTCAGGCTTCAGGTTTGTAATGAATTCCGTTGCATCCCAGGCATCCATGTATTTTCCTGGAATCTTGAGGTGGAGGGTCAATCCCAGGAATTACCTGCCAATCCTTTTTCCCCGTTCCTCATTATGGCCCAAGTAAAAACACCTCCCGGGGGGAGTGAAACAAACCCTCCCGGAATGGTCGGAAAAACCCCCATTCATTCAACAACAGGAAAAGAAAAGGGTATCATTCAACCTTTGCGGATTCCTGTCCTTCCCGAACTGGGGACATTTGTCGAAATGGGCCGCTACGACGAGTCCAAAATCAATAACCTTGACTCATTTTCCAAATTCCTTCATACCCCAAGTGTTGTTGAAAATGCCCCAGAAGGTTTTTTTGCCTTTCTCCTTTTGGGAATGGCTTGGGGAGCGATTTCCTTGGTAACGCCGTGCGTTTTTCCCATGATTCCTGTAACCGTCAGTTTTTTTCTCAAACAGGATAATTCCAGGCACAGCCCCTTCTTTCTGGCCACAGTCTATTGTGCCACGATCATTGTTGTTTTGAGTTTGGCGGCCTTTGCCTTCCTTTCTGTTTTTGCCTGGCTTAGTACAAACACGATCTTTAATATAGTCATGGGATTTCTTTTTATCTATTTCTCCCTCAGTCTTCTTGGCATGTACGACATTGAACTACCCACCTTTCTAACCAATTTTACCGCAAGCCGAGAAAGGAAAGGCGGAATCAGTGGCACCGTATTCATGGCATTAACTTTTACAATGCTCAGTTTTGCATGTGTTGCCCCTTTTCTGGGTGGTTTTGGGGGGGTTGGAACCCAGGGCGAAATGCCTTGGTGGGAAAGGCTATTGGGGGGCGTGGCGTTCTCAGCCACTTTTGCCTCTCCTTTTTTCCTTCTTGCCCTTTTCCCAGGTTACCTGAAACGCTTGCCCAAAAGTGGTGGGTGGCTCAATACCGTCAAGGTAACAATGGGTTTTTTGGAAATGGCGGCAGCCATCAAGTTTTTCCGGTTGGCAGAAATCAAATATTGGGATGCCCAGTTTTTTACGTATGACCTTTCCATGGCCCTTACCGTGGCCATCCTGGTTGTCTGTTCCGTTTACCTATTTGGCCTGTTTCGGCTTCCTTTGGATACTCCCGCAGATTCCCTTGGGATTCCGAGGGTTGTTTTTGCTACGGTGGTTTTGGGAATCGCGTTACATTTGATCCCTTCCCTCTGGAGTCAAAGCGGGAGCGGGGGAAACCCCGTGCGAAACCGTCCCCAAGGGGTTATTTTTTCCTGGCTGGATGCTTTCCTTTTGCCTGATGAAAATGCTTCTGGGGACTCGGAAGGTCCGATTTTTGGCGGAGACTTGGCTTTGGCTTTGGAACAAAGTAAAAAGGATGGCAAGCTAGTTTTTGTCGATTTCACCGGGGTTACCTGTTCCAACTGCAAATGGAATGAAGCCAATATTTTTCCACGCCCCGAAATCCGTAAGCTCCTTGAGAAATATCACTTGGTCCAACTTTATACGGACCGCGTCCCAAACCGATTTTTCCCAGCCCAAGCGTTGGCTGATAATTCAGGATTGGACCTGAAAACAGGGGAGGAAAACCTGGAGTTTCATCGAATTGCATTTGGAACCATTCAACTGCCACAATACTTATTCCTAAAACCCAAATGATTGATTGGCTTTTTTGTATTTCACATTCCAGAAAGATTACCATTTCCTCCGAATGCCCTTCCGCCAAATTGATTCCCCGGGTATAAAGGGAAGCTGCCAGCCAAGGAGGGGCGATTCATGGGATACTTGGGAAATCGATTGGGTGTGTTGGCTTTTGGCATTTCTGGCTTTTTACCGATAGGGCTTCAAGCACAAACAACCCCCAATCAGGCGGAGGCGGGAAAAGGTTTTTCTGGCCAGGGGGGTGCCAAACCAGGCATTGCGGGTCAACCTGTTCCCGGCAGCACTCCTTTAAAGGCGGATCCTGTCCTTGACCAGTATTTAATTCGTTGGGAGCAGGAAATGACCAAGGTTCAAACCTTGGTTGCCAAACTTCAACTAATCGAGGTTGACAAGACTTTTGGGGCTCGAAAAACCTCGTTGGGAATGGCGAAATATATGAAAGCAGGGACCCAAATTGCGCCGGTAAGTTTGGCACTTTTGGAATTACGAAAAGAAAACAAACCTGAAATCGACAAAAAATATTTGTGTACCGCAAATTATCTTTACGAGATTCAATTCGAACTGAAAGAGATCAAATCGTACGAGCTTCCCAAACCAAAGCCCGGCCAGGTGGGGAATGATAATTTCCTCCTTTTCCTGTTTGGAATGAAGTCTGATGAGGTGAAAAGGCGCTATGACATCCGCCTTGCAAAGGAGGACCAATACTACGGTTACTTTGAGATTTACCCTCGCTTTGCCCAGGATAAAGCAGATTTCCAGAGGGCTCAACTCGTATTGAATCGGGCCACCGCGCTTCCCCGAAGGGTTTGGTTTGAACAACCCAATGGGAGCGAAACCACATGGGATTTGGCCGACCTTCAAACCCAGGTACCCTTGAACCGGGCAGAATTTGATCCACCGGTCCGGCCGGCTGGTTGGAGGGAGGTCCAACAACCTGCGATGGCTAGTGGGGCTTCAAGAATGCCCCGGACAAACCCATAATTTTAACGCTTTTTTAATCATTCACCTGATGAAATGAAAAACGGTTCTATTGAAATCTCATTTTGGCAAGGAGTGGGTCGATGAAGAAGTTTGCGATTCTGGCTATGGCCACCATAATTACTGGGATTTCAGCATCCCAAGCGTTGGCTCAGGGTCGGCCTGGTCAGCCTGGCGGTTTTGGCGGTGGCATGATGATGATGGGCCGCCCCGGCAATAGCAGTGCAGCTGCTCTTTTGTCCAACAAATCGGTTCAAGAAGAACTGAAACTTACCGAGGACGAGGCCAAAGAAATCCTCAAAAAATTTAATGATGAGTCGGACAATTTGCTTACCAAAATCCTGGGTGAAAAAGCCAAACCAGGCCAGGCTGCTCGCCTCCAACAAATTCGAACCCAACAAATGGGATTCGGGGCTTTCCTTGATGCTGGCATTCAAAAAAGTTTGAAGATGGATGAAGCCCAAACCAAGGAAGTAAAGGAAATTGCCGAGGATATGCGGAAGGAAACCGACGAAATGCGTAAAGAAATGGGAATGGATTTCTCCAAAATGCGCGAAATGATGACCAAAATCCAAGCCATGCAAAAGGATGCCGTAACCAAGGCCGTTGCGGTACTTAAAGAGGACCAAAAGAAAGCTTGGGAAGGCATGACAGGCAAGGCTTTCACCATGCGTAACGAGATTCCTGGCCAGCCCGGAGGCAACCGCCCTCCCCGCCGGGACCAGTAACATTTGAAACGACCTTGATTTCCGAAAGGCACCCAGAAAAATGGGTGCCTTTTTCATTGTCATTACGGAAAAAATCCCCAAAACAACCCCAGATCTCAAGGATGGGAATGGTTATGGTTATTGACAAATCACTTGCCATATTCATTGATTTCGAAAACCTGGCCTTGGGGTTTTCCCATCCAAAGGATCGATTCGACATTGAACGGGTTTTGGAAAGATTGGTCGAAAAAGGGAAAATTGTCTGCAAAAAAGCCTACGCTGATTGGTCCCGTTTTGCTCTTTATACTGGGCCCCTCCATGAGGCTGCCATTGAGCTGATTGAGATTCCCAAACGAAGCCAATCCGGGAAAAATTCTGCTGATATTCGCCTTTGTGTCGATGCCATGGATCTGGCGTATTCCAAAGACCACATCAACACTTTTGTCATTGTTTCCGGGGATAGCGATTTTTCCCCTTTGGTCAGCAAACTCAAAGAACTGGGTAAACATGTCATAGGTTTGGGTATGCAACCCTCCACATCAGATTTATTGCGGGATAATTGCGATGAATTTGTCTACTACGAGGACCTTGTTCCCAAGGAACATATTTCGCTAAGTTTTGCCGGCCCGGTTCCTGATACCAAACGAAAAGTCTTCACCCTTCTCCTCGAATCGCTCCTTGCCCTTCGGCGGGAAAACAAGGAGGTAATGTGGTCCTCAATTATTAAGGACACAATGAAACGAAAAAAACCTTCTTTTAACGAATCGTATCACGGTTATAGGTCGTTTTCCGATTTCTTGGAGGATGCCCAAAAAGCGGGATTGGTGAAATTGGAAACCGATCCAAGGAGTCGAACCTACAAGGTTTCCTTGTTTGGAGCGGAGTTGGAAACCGTTTTTCCGAAAAGGGATATTGACCAACCGGATAATCCAAACAAAAAAAGCCGTCTTTCCAAAAAAAGTCCAATACCTCCAAAAAATCCAGACAAGGAATCCGAAACCCCGAATAAAAAAAAGGATTCCAGTCCATTGAATGGAATTCCTGAAATTCCTCCCTTGTTGGAATGTCCTGCCATGCCGGTTCAATCAAGAGATGAAGGTTTGGAGGAATATTCCTTTCCCACCCGATTTAAGAAAAGTTCCTAATTCGAAATGTCCAATCCGAAGCGAAAAATTGTAATAATAGGAGGGGGAATAAGTGGTTTAACCGCTGCCTGGAAGCTTTCCCAAGATACCAAATACCATGTAACGGTTTTGGAGTCGTCCAATCGCTTTGGCGGGTGCATTCAAACCGAAATCATTGGAAAATATCTGGTTGAAAATGGACCAAATGGCTTTTTGGTAAATCAGCCCCAGGTTTGGAACCTGATCCACGAGGTTGGGTTAGAAAAAGACTTGGTCCCTGGATCAAGGCTTGCTGGGAAAAACCGGTTCCTTTGGAAAAACAGCAAATTTCAAAAACTGCCCGGGTCAGTTTTAGGATTTTTGTTTAATCCAATTCTCTCGGTTTCAGGAAGAATCAGGGTCCTTTGCGAACCCTTGGTGCCCTCGAAAAGGGATGAAAACGATGAATCCATCCGAGCCTTTGCCCTTAGGCGTTTGGGAAGGGAAGCATCGGACACATTGTTGGATCCATTTGTCTCCGGAATCCATGCCGGCGATCCTGAAACCCTTAGTTCCCTGGCAGGGTTTCCAAGGTTAACTGTTTTGGAAAAACGGTTTGGAAGCATTTTTCTGGGATTACTTAGGGGGGGATTGGGAAAAGCAAAGCTGACCAAAGGGTGTCAAAATCCAAATCTTTCCAGGATTTGGTCGCTAAAACATGGATTGGGTCAGCTTATTAATCGCCTTGAAAGCGGTCCCTTCACCAAAAAAACAAATTGTTTGGTTCATAGGGTTCAACCTCAAACGAACGGGACTTGGTCGGTGGAATTGAATTCGGAGTCACTTTATGCCGATGCCTTGGTTCTGGCTTGTCCACCCAAGGCAACCTCCGGAATCCTTAAAACAATGGATCCTGAGGCGGCGGGTCTATTTTCCCGGATTCCGGCAAATACTTTGGCGGTGGTGGTGTTTGCATTTGGAAAAAACCAGGTAAGGCACCCAATGGATGGTTTTGGTTATCTGATTCCATCCCATGAAAACCGTGATATTTTGGGTGTGCAGTGGTGCTCCTCCATTTATCCCGGGAGGGCTCCGAAGGATAAAGTCCTTCTCCGGGTATTGGTTGGGGGAATGCGGCGGCCCGATTTGGTACAACTGCCAATTGCTCATTTGGAACGGTTGGTGTTTGAAAATGTGGCTCGGGACTTAAATATCTCGGGCCAACCTGAATGGGTTCACACAAAAATTTGGAACCCAGCCATTCCCCAATACGAGGTAGGCCATTTGGACTTGGTGAAGAAAATTAGGGATGTAGAATCCCGTTGGGGAACCCTATTTTGTATTGGAAACGGGATTGGGGGAATCTCCTTGAATGATTGCGTAAGGCAGGCGGAAGAATGCGTCCAACGGATTGACGCAATGCCTTTCAATTATCAATAATTCTTCTCCATTCCGTTACCCCTTTGTCGAGGATTGCATGACAGAAATTTTGAGTTTGATTTTAGGCGGTGGCCGCGGAACAAGACTCTACCCGTTAACTGCAATGCGAAGTAAACCGGCGGTCCCGGTTGCCGGAAAATATCGCCTAATCGATATTCCGATAAGCAATTGCATTAATAGTGGGCTTAACAAAGTTTATGTGTTAACACAGTTTTTGTCGGTTAGCCTGCACAGACATATAAGTAATACTTATAAATTTGACCCATTTAGCAGAGGTTTTGTAGAAGTCCTCGCTGCCCAGCAAACCATGGAAAAATCCGATTGGTACCAGGGCACGGCCGATGCCGTTCGCCAGCAACTTCGTTATGTCCTTGAAGATTCCAACCGGGATATCCTTATCCTTTCCGGGGATCAGCTTTATCGAATGGATTTTCGAAAACTGATTCAGACCCATAAAAAATCAAATGCGGATGTCACCATTGCCGTCATTCCGGTTCCAAGGGAACAAGTTGCAGGTTGTGGGGTGGTCCGAATTGACCCTTCCGGAAGGGTCACACAATTCGCCGAAAAACCCAGATCTCCCGGCGAAATTCAAGAGTTTGAGATTCCATCGGACCAAATCCAGGCTCATGGTATTGATCCGATGGGCCGTAATTATCTTGCCAGTATGGGCATTTACCTATTCAAGCGGGAGATTCTCCTCGAGTTGCTTAATAGGGATCCTAACGCCACGGATTTTGGTAAGGAGATATTCCCAAATTCCATTAAGACCCACAAAGTTCAAGCCCATCTTTTTGATGGCTATTGGGAAGATCTTGGAACAATAAAGGCATATCATGATTCCCATATGGCATTGGCAAGCGATAACTCTCCGTTTGATTTTCATAGTCCTGAGGGGGTCATTTATACGAGAATGCGTTTTCTACCCGCATCTCGTGTTATAACTGCCAAATTGAAACATGCGCTTGTTAGTGACGGTTGTTTAATTGATGAAGGAGCAAGCCTTGAAAATTGCGTTATCGGAGTCAGGTCCCATATTGGTAATGGAACCGTTTTGAAAAACACCATCATCATGGGTGTGGATCGTTACGAAAATGAGGAGGAAATTGCTACCAACCTGGCAGCGGGCATACCTCCCTTGGGCATTGGGGCCGGCTCCATTATCCACAATGCAATCATTGATAAAGATGCCCGAATTGGAAAAAATGTCCGTATTTCCAATGAAGGGCGATTTGAAAACCACGAAGGATCCAACTATGTCATCCGTGATGGAATCGTTGTCATTCCCAAAGGTGCCATTATTCATGACAATAGCGTGATTTAGTTGTCCCTGAAAACCTTCACTAGAAGTAGCTTTCAGCTGGGGTCGATAGACAAAAATTCATCCCGATCCCTATTCGTTGCCAAATTGTCCACCCTACCCTTTCGCTTTAGTCAAAAAGAGCAATGGCCCGGCCTGGCCCCCCGTGGCAATCCCGAACCTTGATAGGGGCGAAAAGAAAATAGGCATTCCGTTTTTCCAGAGCTTTCAGATTCGTAAGGGATTCGATTCCGACCATTCCCTTTCCAGCAATGGCCCAATTGGTCCAAAGGGCCCGTTTGGAATCGACTCCTCCAAGGGTTGTCCCATCGGTTCCAACACACTTTATTCCTTTGCCTGCCAAATAGGAAACGGTCTCAGGGTTAAGGCATGGCCAACCTTCACTTAATCCGTTTAAAGGATCTTCCATAAAGGCCTTTCCACCGGGAAATGGTTTAAAATAATTATCGGTAAATCCGGTTTGGAAAAGGACTATATCGCCCCCTTTAAGGGGCCCACTGATTTTTTCATATTCCTCTATGTCCATGGTTCGAATCTCAGGGGAGCCTGGCCAATTTGCTTTTGCCAAGGTCCCTATCCGGTTCCGAACATCAATGAGGCGAACCTGGCCACAAGTCTGACTTAGGGGAACCTTTTCCGTAGTAATATCGCTGTTCCCGCGTGGACCGTAAAGTCCTTCATATTCTTTTAACCAACTCGTTACCTCAGGGGAATAAAGGTTGTTATTAAAATCCTTGGGGGGGAGGGAATAGGAGGGGGGAACCAAATGGGTCCCCGTTTGGCTTTCCATCATGTACATTTCAAACGGTTTTTTCAGGTTGGGATTAAAACCAAAGAGGATCTTGGAATAGGCTTGTCGCTGGTTCCCAACCCCCTTTCCTGGCCAGGATACCGGAAAATTTTCGGCCAATGTGACCGAAAGGTCCACGGCATTTTTCTTGCGTGCCGCTTCCACCAAACGCTTTGCAAGAGGGTTGCCAAGGATGGCAAAGGCACGACCCTCTCCGTATGCCCCACCGGCATGTTTGGGGCCGATCATGCAATAAAATGCACCTGTGGTAGGAAGGTCACCCAAACCAATGGCACTTTCGGTCCAGATCATGCCATGTTTCAGGCCAGCAAAGTGAACAGGTTCCGCCAAATCTGGTAGTGGACCCATACTTGGACTATCCGTTCCAAGAGTCATTACTTTTTTGCTGGCAAGGTATTCCATACATTCCGGATCGGGATCAGGCCAACCCGGGGATCGTTTTTCCAAAGGATCGATGAGAAATCGACGCCCTTCTGGTAGGGGTTTATAGTATTTGTCTCCATATCCCGAATAAAACAAGACGACATCCCCAGGACCAAGAGAACGATTCTTTTTTTCCCATAATTTGATTTTGGTGGCGGTTACAAAGTCGCTCCGACCGTTTGGGGTTGTGTCCAACAAATCACGACAATCAATTACGCACGCCTCACCACCAAATTGCCATGCTTCAATTTTATCCGTATAGGCGTTTCCGAATTTTCCAGCATTTGCCAAACCGGAATCAAATGGTGTAACCGAATGGGGAGGAACATCGAGTTGGGTTCCCGTGTTGCCATCAAGGATTAAAATATCACTGTTGTAGGGGCCTGAAGGACCAATCCGTTCCTCGCGATTTAATTGGAAACGGGGAAAAGTGGGCCAAGTACAAGGATAGTCTGGGGCGACCATTAGGGATAGGTCGAGGAAACGAACCTGGCTGGTTTGGCTCTGGGCAAACTGGGGCAATATGCAACCCAGGACGATTGAGAACCAAAAGGCAACCGAAGGGCAAAACCATCGCATAGATCGACTCCAAGTTTGGATTGGGGTTATTGTCGTAATTGTTTTTCCAAAGGCAATTGGCCGTCGGTTATAATTCTGTGAAACCATTCTTATTTTTGTGTGACGGGATTCCTTTGCATGGAGAAATGGCATTTTGCTGGTGGGAACTCCAAACGGTGTGGCGTTTCGAACCACCACTTGAAAAATCTCGTAAGGGAATTGGTAGCCAATCAAGGGAGGCTTGCGATTTTAACCCCAGGATAGTCCCTTTTTTGGTGCCAATCTGTCTACCCCATAAGGGAACTAAACCACAACCTTTGCCATCCTTGGGAGGTTAAAAATGTATGGGTTCCCATCCAATTCAATACCTAACCAAGAGCCTTAAAAGGCCATTAAGCAATTGCATTGGTTTGGTGTAGGTTTGGTTGGAAAAAGGCACAACAAGTCCTATTAGTGAGTCCAAGACCATTGATTTCCGCCTTTAATGTAAACCCATTTAACCTGTTTTTGAGGAGGTTCTTGTGATTATTTTATTAGGAATCGCTATTTCCATTATGGTAAATGGTCAGGTCGACCAGGCCAACCATTCTCCCATTGAGGTAGGAATGGCCGAAACGGACATCACGCCACCCATGGGATATCCCATGGCTGGGTACTACCACGAAAGGTTGGCAACCGGGAAAAAGGATCCGCTTAAGGCAAAGGCAATCGTATTTCGGCAAGGAAACATTACCGGTGCCATTATTACTTGTGACCTGATCGGAATTTCGGCTGATTTGTCAGACTCAGTTCGTTCAAAACTTTCCGGGAAAACCCAAATACCTATGGGTCAAATTGCCCTAACCGCAACCCATTCCCACACGGCCCCGGACTATTCGAAGGACTTATATTGTTGGGTTACAAAAACACCTTTCCCGGTTGGAAAGCCTCGTCATGCCGAGGCCATGATTGAAAGGATTGTGGCGGCGGGATTGGAAGCAAAGGCAAACCTTAGGCCCGCAACCATTGAGATGGGTACCGCTTTCCAAAAGGAGCCTGTGTCGTTTCATCGAAGGTTTTTGATGCGTGATGGATCGGTCCGGACTTGGTTGAACCTAAACAATCCGGAGGTGGTAAAGGCGGCAGGTCCCATAGATCCAGAATTGGTGTTTGCAAAAATCACAGATTCAAAAAGCAAACAACCCATGGGACTTGTTTCCAATTTTGCCCTCCATTTGGACACCGTTGGCGGGATGGAATGGAGTGCCGATTATCCTTTATTCATTGAACAGGCGAGCCAACAAGTACTGGGTAAGTCGGCGGTTTCCCTCTTTGGACTTGGGTGCTGCGGTAACATTAACCATGTCAATCCCTTTGGAAAACCGGTGAACAAAACCTCCTTCATTGGGAAGGCACTTTCCGATACCCTTTTCCAAACTACTCCTGTTTTGGATCCCCTTCCCGAATTGCGGATCCTCAGCCAAAAAGTTAATCTTCCCTTAAGGCAGGTGGTGGACGGGGAGGTGGCAAGGTCCTTGAAAATATTGGATTTGGTCGATGCCAAGGGCAAGGTTGATTTCCTGGATCATGTGGAGGCTTACAGGGTATTAATCATGAATCAATTCCAAAATGCCAAAGCCCCTAGTTCTTCCCGATTGGGTTGGGGCCGTAGCCAAAAATGGGACGGTGTTGGGGACAAATTGCCTGTGGAAGTCCAAGTTTTTACCATTGGCCGGGACCTGGCTATTGTTTGTTTGCCTGGAGAAGTATTTGTCGAACATGGATTGGCAATCAAGGCCGGCTCCCCATTTCGAAATACCATGATATTTGAGCTTTCCAATGTCGTCGAAACGGTTTACATTCCCAACAAAGGTGCTTATTCCCAAGGGGGGTACGAGGTTGTAAACTCGGTTACCAAGCCGGGGTCAGGCGAAATGCTTGTCGAAACGGCCCTGCAATTATTGCGAAGTCCCAGGTAATGGAATGGGAGCGCAAGGAATGGACAATGTTCAATGTGTTCATTCAAAGTCCTGGTTTGGACAATGCTAAACCAAGGCATTCGGGGAACGGTTGTAATAGGACAAAAGGAAAACAGTCCTTTTGTGTCTGGAAGGTTTTGGATTTGTTTTTCCCGACAAAGTAAAAATCTGTGGGAGAGGTGCCCATAACCTTGCCCCAATGGGCCGGTTGGTTAGAAACCATGCGGCTTGGGCCGTATCCCCATCCGATTTGGCAATTCCTTTGATTGATCGGGCCCTCCTGCGTTGCCCAGCCAGAATCACGGCTGCAACCCATTACGATTTGGCAGTTCCTTTCTATAGGTTGCCCAGGGAAATATTCCATTCCTTCTGGACTTAAACCGAAAGGAAAGGTAACCTTATAGTGGCATCCTAATTCCTTCCAAATTGCCACAATCTGCCCAAGTGTATTTGGGAATCTGCCGCCATGCTGGAATTACCTTCGTTCCATTCCCGGAAATCACCTGTCTCCCGCAGGACTTTTTTGCGGATTGGTGGTGGCCTGTTGGGTTTAAACCAGGTTTTATTTCAAGGAAGTCAAAAATCTTCTGGAACGGTTGCTCGCTCTCCGCGGGCGGAATCGGTCATTTTTGTTTTTCTCTTTGGCGGACCTAGCCAATTGGAAACATTTGACATGAAACCGGATGCCCCGGAAAAAATCCGGGGACCATTTCGTCCCATTGCCTCCCGTACTTCAGGTTTAAGGATTTGTGAACATCTGCCTCTTCTGGCGAATATATCGGATAAATATTCGGTTTTGAAAACAATGACTCATACTTACAATGATCACTCAGGTGCAGGGCATTATCTCCAAACGGGAAGGCGTTGGCATGTTCCCATAGGAGGTGGATTCAATCCCACCCAGCATGACTGGCCATCCATGGGCTCGGTAATGGATTGCATGGCTCAAAAAGGAAGGTTTCAGGATTCCCGGCCCCTACCCAATTATTTTGTCATTCCCAATAGCCTTGGCCGATTGCAGGAGGCCGGGCAATATCGGCGCCCCGGGGAGCATGGGGGATGGCTTGGCAAAACCTATAACCCAATCACTACCTCGATTGACAAGAAAAACCCCGAAGACAATCCCTACTGGCGCAGTTGTTCCGATGATGAGCTTACCTTTCAAATCGATGGTTTGTTAAAGTCAAACGAAATTCCGGGAAACAGGGTAATTATGCGGGAAACACTTTTGGGGCAGTTTGATTCCATTAGAAAATCCCTTGATAAAGCCCCTTTTTCCAATTTTCCCACTCTGCATCAAAGGGCCATAAATCTATTAACTTCGGACCTGACACGCGATGCCCTTGATTTTGCCAAGGAACCAGAAAAAACCCGGGACACTTATGGAAGGCATCTGTTTGGTCAATCCTGCTTAATGGCCAGGCGGCTGGTTGAGGCAGGAACAAGGTTTGTTACGGTCCATTATGATTGTTGTGATGGGTATTCCTGGGATTCCCACAGAAATAGCAAAGATGTTAAGGCTAACCTGCTTCCTACTTTTGATCAGGGAATGGCCGCTTTGTTGGAAGACTTGGACCAAAGGGGTTTGTTGAAAAAGACCTTGGTGGTTGCTGTTGGGGAAATGGGTCGAACACCCAAGGCCAACATGGACTGGGGAAGGGATCATTGGAGTTTTCTGTTCCCTGCCCTAATCGCTGGGGCAGGAGTAAACAGGGGGGGTGTGTTTGGCCAAACCGATCGGGATGCCTCGTTCCCCATGACTTTGGCGACAACTCCGGAGGATTTGGCGGCGACCATCTATGATTGTGTTGGTATGGACCCCAATATGACCATGATAGACCCACTTTTCAGAGAAGTAAGGATGATTGATAACGGCCGAGTCGTTCGGGAGCTTTGGTCCTAATGACTGGAAACCAGGATTTTGCATTTTCAGCAAATAGGCGTTCTTTTTTGCGCCTTGGATTGGGCGGGTTTACCTCCTTAGGATTGCCAGGAATGCTCCGCCTGCGGGCCAATGTGGAACCGGTGGAGAAAACAGCCATCATTCTGGTATGGCTTCGTGGTGGACCAAGCCATTTGGAAACCTTTGATCCAAAACCGGATGCCCCAAGCGATTACCGTGGGCCCTATAAGGCGATTGCCACCAAAACTCCCGGGATGATGATTTCGGAATTGTTTCCAAGGTTGGCGGGAATTTCAGATAGGTTTGCCCTTTTGAGATCGATAGCCCATAATGGCGGAGGTCATCCTGCCGGTTCGCTCCAAATGCTTTCAGGGGACCCGGATGCACCCGATAAACCCGGACCAAAATATCCAGACTGGATGTCGGTTGCCAACTACTTTCGTTCGGGAGAGATGCATTCCCTTCCCCATTATGTTGCTGTAAATCCAATTGATAATTACGACAATTTTGTTATTGCTGGACCTACCTATTTGGGAACCGCTTTTGATGGTTTCAAGGTATTTGGGGATCCTAGTAATCCACAATTCCAGGTTCCCAATGTGGGTTTGCGTGACCGGGTGAAACATCAACAATTGACGGATCGGGTAAATCTTGCTCGTTCCTTTGATCGTTTTCGCGATACGGTTGACAAATCACAAGGGAGCTCTTCCTTAAACCGGTTTGAATCCCAGGCAATGGCAATGTTGACCAGTGCAGATGCCCGTATTGCTTTTGATTTATCTCTTGAACCGATCCGGGTTCGTGACGCTATGGACTCCATGCCTGGGGACAACAATGTTTAATGGCAAGGCGGTTGGTTGAGGCCGGAGTGGATGTGGTGACAACCGAATTTGATGGTCCCCTGTGCGGAAGGGTGGCCAACTGGGATGACCATGCGGTTAATCAACATATTTTCGATGCCATGAGGTTCCGTGCTCCTTCGTTGGACCAAGCGATTTCTGCTTTGATAGAGGATCTCTACTTAAGGGGCCTTGACCGTCGGGTATTGGTAGCTGTAGGGGGAGAATTTGGCCGCACACCCCGTATTAGTCATGTGGCATCCAGTGGTGGCGGGGTGGGGAGTGGAGCGGCCGGGGTGGTTCAACCTGGTCGTGACCACTGGCCCCAGGCCGGTTCGTTTTTGTTTGCCGGGGGGGGAATCCGGACTGGCCAAGTGATTGGGGCTACTGACAAAAAGGGGGAAGAGCCGGTGGATCGAAGGGTTGGTCCAGAGGATTTCCTGGCAACAATTTACAACCACCTGGGCATTGATTACAAGGAAGCAACGCTTCGCGACTATTCTGGCCGCCCCACCCCCATTATTCGAATGGGTGAGGCGATAAAAGAATTGGAAGCCATGGGTTAATTGGCTTAGCAAAGGCCATCCACTTCAAATTTTTTGCGATATGTTTTCTTCACAAATGCATTGGCTTCGGGATGGTTGGTAACTTTCATTTCCTTCCCGTTCCAATCAAGGACCTTGCCTGGAAATCGGGTAGAAAGACAACCTAAAAGGACTGTTTCTGTCAGGGGGCCAGAATAGGAAAATGGGGCCGAAGTTTTTCCATTACCTCGTACCGCTTCCACAAATTGGCCGTAATGATCATTTCCGGCAAGTTTTGGACCATTATAGGTGGCAAATTTTTCCTTGGGTAAAAGGATGGGTGGGCCGATATAGGGGGAATAGAGGATGCCTCCGGTTCCAATGTAAATGGATCCCTGGTCAGAAAGGGGATTACCTTCAAGCAGTTTGACCAATTCAGCCCCTGGACGAAGGTTTCCATCATACCAGGTAAGGCTGACGGTTTCTGTGGTGTGGATACTTCCAGGAAATTCGTACCGAACCTGGGTATGCAAACCCCAACTGTCCGGATAGGTACCACCCTTTTCGCAAACCACCGTTTTTGGATACCCTACCCCAAGGGACTCGTAGACAGGATCAAGGATGTGGCACCCCATATCACCAAAGGTTCCAGTCCCAAAATCCAATCGTTTGCGCCAATTACCAGGGTGATAATAATTTGTAAGGAAGGGGCGTTCCTGGGCCACGCCAAGCCAGCCATTCCAATCCAAGGTAGGAGGCACATTGTCTTTTCTTGTTGGTTTAGGGGTGTTGTCCCCCCATTCCTTTCCCGACCAACTATGAACAGCTTTTACTTTACCAATGGCTCCGGAATGGACCGTGGCAACCACGGTGCGATGAACCTCATGGGAATGGATTTGTATTCCCATTTGGGTAATGAGTTTTTTTTCAGCGGCAACCTCCGTGAGTCGCCTTGCTTCAAAAATCGTTTGGGTAAGGGGTTTTTGAGTATAGACATGCAGGCCCCGATTCATTGCCGCCATGGTAATGGGTGCATGCATATGGTCTGGCGTGGAAATATTGGCACTTTGAAGATCCTTTTCTTTGTCTAGCAGGACCCTCCAATCCTGATAAACACGAACTCCGGGAAACGCTTTGGTGACCTGATCCAATCGGCTGCTGTCCACATCCGCAACCGCAACCAGGCGGAATCCTTGGGACCTGGAAAGGGATTGAATATCGGACCATGCCATACCTCCGGCCCCAAAACTGGCATGAAGTACTGTGTCCGTCGGTGCCGTCATGCCATGGCGGGGAAACACTCCTGGGAGTGTCAGGGCCCCGGCAAAAGCTTTGGCAAAGGTCCTGCGATTTACCCTGTTGGTTGTTTTCGGAGGCTTATTCATGGTGATTTCCTTGGGTGTTCCAGGGGGTAGGTAGGTAAGGATTGGTCTAGGCAATTGAAAAGAGTCGGCAACTGCCAAAACCGCTAAATGGTTTTCGAAAAGAACATTAAAAAGTGGTTGATTGCCATCTTTGACTTTACAAAAATGCGATTTCCTGATTTCGGTTTTTTACACCGATGGCAATGGCCTTCCACCGCCATTTTCGCAAATTGGATCAGAATCACTCCGAACCTAAAAATGTAAAGTCCCTTTGCCCGGCCTAATGGAGCCAAACATGGACCTTGAAAACTTTGACCGATTCCTTAATTCCCCTTGATGAACATAACGGTAGCCACTTTTTATCAATTTTGCCAATTAGGACCTTTGCCTGAACTTAAGGTGGAGCTTTTCAATTTAATGAGGGCCTGGGACCTTCGGGGAACGATTTTACTGACCCCGGAGGGAATCAATGCCACCATAGCAGGCCCCCCTCAGGGATTGGATGATTTATTTAACCGATTGTACCAATTTGAAGAACTTCGAAAACTGGAAATCAAGACCAGCCATTGTGAAGTCCAGCCCTTTCGCCGTGCCAAAGTCCGCCTGAAAAAAGAATCGATTTCGTTTGGTCAAGTCCTTTCCGGTTTGGAACCAACCGGAATAAATGTGGTCCCTGGAGATTGGAATAAACTGATTGCCCAACCGGATACTTTAGTCCTGGATTCCCGCAATCGTTACGAAGTGGAATTAGGCACCTTTGAAAGGGCCAGAAATCCAAATATTCGGAAATTTCGGGACCTTGCGCAATATGTGGACCAAAATCTTGATCCCATGGAGTTTCCCCGAATTGCTACATTTTGTACCGGAGGAATTCGATGCGAAAAACTGACCACATTCCTTTTGAAAAAAGGGTTCAAGGAGGTATTTCAGCTTCAAGGTGGTATTCTCAAGTACCTGGAAGTGGTACCAAAAGAGGAAAGCCTTTGGGTTGGCCATTGCTTTGTTTTTGATGAACGGGTTGGTGTAGGGCACGGGTTGAAGCCAATGGCCCTGAATCGTTAGATGTAAAGTGGATCCCCTTTTTTTCATTAAGGTATTTTCCCAGCCAAGGAGTCCTGTTTATGAAGCGAACAATTGCATTGGTTATGGTTTTGACCTTGGGAAGTATTTGTCCCATTCTCCTTCAATCCCAGGATACCAATCCTTCCGATTGGATTCACCCCTATAACGGAAAGGACCTCACCGGTTGGTCCTATAAAACAGGCAAATCCTTTGAAGGAATGGCAGAATCATCCGATGGACGATATGAGGCCAAAGGGGATGCGATTATCGTCAAGGATGGCAAGGGCATCCGCCAACTTTGGACAACCGCCCAATTTTCAGGCGATATGGAAATTCGGGTCGAATTTCGTGCCGAGGTGAATGCCGATAGTGGATTTTTTGTTCGTGGACCCCAGTTACAAGTTCGGGATTACCTGGTGGCCGGCCCTTACAAATCCTTAAAGAAATATAAGCCTCAGGATTGGAACCAAATTGTTGTGGTGATCAAAGGCAATGTAGCCCATTGTACCTGCAATGGAGAAATCCTTGAGGCAAAACTCAAAGTTCCCGCTTCGGGCGGAATTGGGTTAGAGGCGGATCATGGTAAAATGGAATATCGTAACCTTAGGATTCGGAAGCTTTCCTGATTATCAGTAGGAAGACCCTTCCCGTTGGTTAAGGTTGCCTTCAAAAATGCGATGGCAACCTTGGACCATGCCTTAGAAGGCATTGAGGGATTGGTCCCTTGGTCGTTTCAAAAGGAGGGTTTGCTTTTGAATATGATGGAAACAAGTAATTCCACCGGGTAATGCAAGGGATTTATTCTTAGCCCCGATCAGTTTCCAAAATTGTTTGTAATGGGCTCTGGTTAGGAACCCCCTTGGCCACCGTAAAAGTATGATTATCTGTTCAAGGACCGACATGGAACCATAGGGCCCAAGAAGTTTTAGTGCCGCAACAGGGAGGATAACCTCGTCAGGGCCAGCAAATACGGCGTGTTTGGCTATCCAAACACGAATTCGGGACCGTTCTTTCCGATGTATTATTCGGGTATGCCAAGCCAATCCAACCAGGCTGGACGGTACAGACTTTCCCATCATCCTGGATAATTGGGGAAGGATTTCATTCCTGATGCGATTTCGGGTGAAATGATTGCATTGATTTGTCGCATCCTGGCAGAATTCCAAACCAGAATGAAGGAGGTATCGCCTTAAAGTTTCCTGAGGAAATTCAAGTAAAGGACGAACAAGCGTGATTTCGGGGTCTAATTTTTTTTTGAAAGCGATTCCCTTGAGGCCGCTTGGGCCGGTTCCTCGCAGAATATTAAATAATACGGTTTCGGCCTGGTCATTGGCATGGTGGGCGGTCAAAATCCATTGGCTTCCCCTTTCTCTAGCTACCTGAACCAACCAATTGTAGCGAGCTTTGCGAGCATTGGCCTCGAGATTACCTCGCAGGTCCAAAAGGGGCTCTACAGGTGACCCGGTGGCTAGCTGAATCCGATTGGGGTAGTGGGTTTTCAATGATTGGGCCATGTCCATGACAAATTGGCAATCATTATTGGATTCTTGACCACGAAGGCCATGGTTAAAATGGGCCAAAATCAGAGGCTGGTGGCATTCTTTTGCCAAAAGGTGGACCAAGGCCACACTATCGGCACCGCCTGAAACCGCTACCACCATAGGCTCCAAGGGTAATTTCAATCTTACCAGGCATGCGGAGAATTCCCGGCGGAAACGGCCAAGCCAACGAGGCTCTTCCCTTGAGGAATCAGGTACCGACATTGCGGAAATCCCTTAGCGCTTCCACTGGATTCCCTGACCGCATCAAGGATTCTCCAACCAACACCATACGAATGCCCGCATTCCATAAGGCCTGAACATCATTTCGGGATTGAATCCCGCTTTCGCCAACAATCGTAACCCCAGCAGGCACTTTACTTGCAATTCTTAGGGTTGTATTCATGTCCACTTCAAATGTTCGAAGGTTTCGATTGTTTACCCCAATCAAGGTAGCCCCGGAATTTAAAACACGATTGAGGTGGGATTCATCATGAAGTTCGACCAAGGCTTCCATTTTCCATTGGTGAATGAACGAGACCAATTCAGCCAATTTTCCATCGTCCAGTATATCCGCGATCAATAAAACAAGGTCCGCCCCGGCTGCCCGCGCTTCCAGTATTTGCACCTTGTCAATGATAAAATCCTTTCTTAAAACGGGTGGCCCCCCAAGATTTGCTACGGCTTCCAGATAGCCAATATCACCTTGAAACCATTTTTTGTCGGTAAGGACGCTAATGGCAGTAGCATCACCCTGAATGTATGCCTTCGCTTGGGTAATAGGGTCAAAATGGGATTGAATCACTCCGAGGGAGGGTGATGCTTTTTTGATTTCCGCAATAACACCCATGCCTTTTTGGGAAGCAATAGCCTTCCAAATGGACTTGATCGGAGGTCCCTTTTTTGCCATGGCTTCCCATGATTCAAGGGAATTTTCTCCATAGGCAATCTCTACTTCCCCGATTTTGCTTTCAATGATTTTATTCAGGAAATCCGACATCGTTATCAACCTGTATCTTGAAAGGGAATCGATTTTTTCCACCAAGGGAGTTTTTGGTTTTGCCTGATCCTGAATCCAAAGAAAACCACGCCACCCAAGCACCTTTTTTGGGGTTGCCTGAATGGGGAGGCCTGGCGCAATTTGTTTCCCTGTACTTTAGTTTACAATTCCTCGTGGCGATAGCTTCCTTATTGGTAGGTGGCTTGGGAATGGATCCTATGGCAACGGATCCTGAAGGATCCTTGGTGAGTGGTGGGCAAAACAGAATTTTGCAGGGAATCCTTGGGCAAATTGCAGCCTTTTTCCCAGGAATGGTGATCCTTCGCATTTGGTCCGGGCCTTCGGTTTTCGGCTTGGGCAATTTGGGAAATCCTGTCCGCTTGCTTGGGGAATTTGTGATTGTGGCGTTGGGGTGTCATTTGATGCACCAAGGGGCACTTTGGATCAACCAGCATGGTTTTGGATTTGGCCCCCAACCCCATCCTTTCACCAAATTGGGTGGGCAGAATCAGGCCATTGGGGTGTGGCTTGCCTTGATTTTAGCCGCTTGTTTCGTTGCCCCGGTAAATGAAGAAATCATTTTTCGAAAGCTTACAAAAATGTGGTTGGGAGGGCCAACCGGAATTCGGTTCCTATTGTGTTTGGCAGCAGGGGCCGCCTTTTTGGGAGCATCCCATAACCCGTCTTCTGGTATTTTCGAACGGGCTTTACCAATTGCCTGGGTTACCCTTCTCTATGGATTAATCACCCTGGGAAAGTGGAGCCCGGAAACAAAATGGACAATTGCATCTGCCGCATTGTTTTCGGCTATTCATAGTTTTGCCTGGCCAACCCCTATACCCCTATTTATTTTTGGCCTGTATCAATCAAGGTTGATGGGCCGGACGGGTGGATTGTTGGCACCCATATTGTTTCACAGTTGGTTCAACCTGATTGGTGTGGTAGGGCTTTGGTGGGAAATATCGCCAAATTAATCAAGCGACTTCCAAAGAAATTGGGCCAACCAGACTTTGGCATTCCCAATTGGAACCAAGGTCCCAATATCCCCGACGAAGATATGCCAAGGCAATCCAGGTTCCTGAGGAAATTTCAACGAAAGAACAAATTCGCCCCAATTCTTTTCCGTCTTTTGTTAAAGGGCCGGCAGTCAACGCATTTGCTGAGATTTTGACTTTGCGTAATTTCCGGTTTAGTTGGCCTCTATCTCGTGCCATGACAATAGGTTCTTGCCCCAGGTAGCAGCCCTTGTTATCAGAAATGGCGGTAGTTGGCCGATCCACCTCCATTACCCGAACTGTGGCATCCAATTCGCATGGTTCTTCGGGAAGGCCAGCCAAAATACGAAGGCCCTGGAAGGCGGTTGTGCCATTGGGCATAGCTCCCAAATCAACCAATGCTTGCCAAAGGGTGGAAGCCCTCTCCTTTAAAACAATAAGGTCATATCCGACATATCCCAAGAAATCATGACGGCGGATGCTGGTTGGAATGTGGCCCTGGATGGACCGAACCATATGTTGATGTTGGCCCAAATCCGGAATAGTATCCTGAACTGCCTGCTCCAATAGATGGGTAGAATTTAAACCACAAATGTGGAATTGGGCAAATTCATTGGTTCGATCGGCGAGATCCACCTGTTCGCTAACCAAATGCTTGTCAAGGTGCCCGATCATGGATAATCCCGTTCCAGGGGAAAGGTCTAGCCAAAAAGCATGGCGGCCATCAGACAATTGGATGTGGTATATATTTGCAAAACTAATGTAACGGGCTGACTTATCTGCGAAGAAAACTTCGCATCCTCCTCCTAGTGGTAATTCTTTAATATTGTTGGAACAAAGGTTGTGCAAAAAATTGGCCGCATGAGGGCCAGTTAATTCTACCTTGCTTCGATGGGATTGATCAAAAAGTAATACATTTTGACCATGCCAGGATTTCCAATCAGGCTCATTTGGAAAGGAGTTATGAAGTGGCAAATGGTCAAAGCCGGTAAAGGGTGCCTGAAAGTGCATTTGGTTTGGGTCCGATTTGATCACTATTTTAGCCCCAATGGCCATCTTCAAGAACGAGCCACGGTCCCTCTTTGGTAAGGTCAGGGGATCCTGGATGGAAAGCCACGGCTAATCCTTTGGCTAATTCGGATTGTGAGGATCCCCAAAGGTGAATCGTATTTTTGGAGAGAATTCTAGCCCACAGGCGGGCCATGGTGTCCCCAAAGGGGATACCCCCGAGACGCAAATCCGCAATGCTTTGGGCCGAGGGTTCCTTTCCTTCAAGCGAAAGGTGAATGGGGGAACCAGGTTCGAGCATTTCCGCAAGACGACATGCCGCATCCACCATTTGGTCAAAAGGAATGGTTTCTAATGAGGTCCAGCGGGCAAGGCCAGCTTTGAAAGGAACAGGGGATACCTGGGAATCGCTCGTTTTTTGCGTAAAGGCATGGTCCAGGGCTTTGTCGGACCCAGCGATAAACTGCGAGGGGTTTCCCCCTTTACCCGGCAACGCCATGATAAAAAAAGGAGCACCAAGGAGCCAGCATGCCTCTCTGGAGGAGGCGATTTCTTTGGAATAATCAGGACGAAATTGTTTGGTAAAGGCAACTTTTTGTGGGCCATTCGATGGTTTTTCTGCCAATCCCGGCCAAAGTTGATGGCAACCCCCCAAAGGGCCCCGATGGGCTCGAATTCCTGCATAACCCGCCACTACAATTTGATCGGCATCAATTAATCCTCGGGAAAAGGAAATCCTTTCCCCGGTTGCGGATACCGCAACGATTGCATTACGGTTGGGATTCGATCGTTCATGCACTGTAATAATGGCTTCTTCAAATCTTTCGGGCAAATGTGCAATGAGGAGTGCTTCCATGGTTGCGTTTTCAACCAAAAAAGTGATCTGGTGGACCTCAATCCCGGCTTGAAGAATTCGGTCCAGGATGGACTCTAACAAGTCTTCCCTGGTGCAAAACAAATGATCAAGGACAATAAAAACATTATCCGAGGGGGTAAATATTTTGGAAAGCGGGGGATAAAAATAGGGTTGATCCAATGCCGTTGATAGCCCCGCTACAGGATTTAACAATGCAGGAGGGGGGGACAACACAACCAATTGATTGCTAATCACCTCCCCCTCAAGCGGATTTGTTTCTTCTGAAAACCCTGCAGCGCCAGAAGCATCGGGATTATTCAAGTTTGACATCCAATTCCAAGGCTTTCCCTTTGCGAATGATCCCTATTTTGATGGTTTGCCCGGCTTTTTTCCCTTGCATGATTTCCATGTAAACTTCGATGTTTTTTATCTCTTTGCCATCGATTTTAACGATCTTGTCTTCAGCCTTGATACCTGCCTTGGCGGCAGGCTCCCCCTCCGTTACACCCTCCACAGCGACGCCTTTTTCATCCTCGTTATAGCCTGGCCGAAATCCCAACTTTGGTCCCCCTTGGCGGGTTCCTCCGGTGCGAGTGGTTTTGACTTCGATGAATTTTGGTTTCTCTTTAATGGAAGCCAATTCCCCGATTATTTGCGAGCTAAATCGGATTATTTTATCCATTCCCTCGTAATTGATTTTATCAGGGGTATCGGTCGGCCGGTGGTAGTCCTCATGAACATCGGTCCAAAAGAAAAGGACAGGTATTTTTTTCGAGGCGAAAGAACTATGGTCGCTTGGCCCAAAACCGCTTTTTTGGCGGATGGTTGTGAAATCGAAGCCCTTGTTTATTTTATCCAAAAGGAGCTCAAAACCCTCTGAAGTACCGGAGCCCTGGACTAACATACGGTCTTTTTTGGAATCCTTATCGGGTCTTAATCGCCCAACCATGTCCAAATTGACCATTGCGGCGGTTTTTTCAAGGGGGTAAAGCGGTTCCTTGCAATAGTGAACGGATCCAAAAAGGCCAAGCTCCTCCGCACTAAATGCGATAAAAATCAACCTCCGTCCCTGGCGGTTTTTTTGGGAAGCGAATCGTTTGGCCAGTTCAAGCATCGCGGTTGTTCCTGAACCATTATCGTCGGCTCCCTGGTGTATGGCCACAACCCGACCGGCACCCAAACTGCCAAACCCTCCCGACCCAACATGGTCATAATGAGCCCCAATAACAATGGCCTCCTCTGCCAAGGGGCCACTTCCCTCCAGGACTCCGACCACATTTCGAACCGGGATTACATTACCCCGTTTGAGGTGGGCATCCATGGTTACCGAAAACCCTTTGATTTCTGCACTCTGGGGTTTTAGTTCTTTATCAATGGCCGTTTCTTTATCCTCCAATTTTCCTTGTCCAGAGGCACTTAACAGGGAGTCTGCCAGTTTTCGACTAATCATGAAGACCGGAATTTTTCCACCAAATCGATTGGTTGCCAGGTAAGCAAAATCGATAAGGGCATCCGTTTCGGCTGCGCCATGTTTGTCGTTGACAAAGATCACGCCCGCAGCGTTGTGTTTTTGGGCGTTTCCAATTTTCTCGGTTAGGGAAGACAATGTTCGACGACGATTGGGGGTCTCAAAACCATCGTCTTTGCGTCCTTGGCGGGGGGCATCACGAAGAATCATTACAATTTTTTTCTCGGCGTTAATGGATTGGTAGTCATCGTAGGTCCCTTCTTTACCCATTGTGATTCCATACCCGGCGAATACCAAAGGACCTTCGGTTTTTCCCTCGGAACCCAATGCGATCAGGGTTGCATCCGGGATTTTTTTCCCTGGTTCGACCACAAAGGCTTTGGTAATTCCCTCTGGCCCTTTGAATTCGATGGTAGATGGTTCATTCATTACCACCCCACCCACGGTGAAGGGTTGGAAATAGGTTCCATCTTTGGTTAAAGGCTTTAAGCCAATTTCCTTAAATCTGTCGGCAATGTAGTCTCCAGCCCGGAGCAGGCCATTGGTAAGTGGACCTCGGCCTTCCCTATCCGGGGAAGCCAGGTAAAAAAGGTCATTTTTAAGGCGTGAAATGGTTGCAGGGCTTGAATTGTCCAAAGGGGCCGATTTATCTTTCTCCGCGCCGATGGAGTGATTTACCAAAGTAGCACTAATCGCTACCAGACAAAATAAAAACCTTTGGAATTTCGCCTTGTAAAAATTCAACATGAGAACCTCTTTGATGAATGCAATGGTGGCCAATGCCACAAAACTTTCAGGCCCCTACCCTACTACTACTCTAGGTTGTAACGAGGTTTCTGGCTGGGCTTTGCGAATTAATTCATGCACAAGCCACGGAACATTCCCTTCCCCAAATAATAGAAACCCAAGCGTTGCCTTTAGGGAATTGTCATCTGACCAGCCAAAGTGGATCTCGGGCGGTTTATTGTACTTTGCCAAATCCAAAGCAAGGGCCGCTAAAACATTGGCAATGGAAGCACAACGAGTGATTTTTAGCACATACCGATTGGATCCATAAATCACCTCAACAATGGGCCTAACAAGGAATTCGCTAGCATCCCCTCGCACGACCTCGACCAAAAGGATGTTGACATCGGAGGGAATGCGGTGGTCCTTTCGGATGATTTCTTCCTTGGTGTCCAAATCCCGTTGTCCGGGACGGTGGGGTACAAGGATTGGGATTTCCAAAGCTTTAATGGAGTTGAAAAGGAATTCAGAGTTCTCGTCTTTAAACTCGAATCCGGCAAAGCGTAGTTCGGTGGATCTCATGAAACGGGAGGTAAAGGAAGCCACAAAAATGGCCAAAATAAAGCAACTGGCAATTTGGATACCTACAGGCTTTTCGATCACGATTGCGATACCAGTGTAAAGAAATACTAATCCGACCCCGATGAAGTACCAAGGAATCCGGGCCAAACCCGTATGTGTGCTGGATCGGTAATACTCAATGGCGCTGGCGGTTGCCGCACTTAAAATCAGCATAATCACCCCGGTTGCATATGCATCCCCTTGGGCCTGAACATTTGCCCTGAAAATAAAAGTCACAAGGATATTGATCAAAGTAAAAAGGATTACCAAAGGTTTTACGGCCTTGGCCCATTCCGGGGCCATGCCATATCTCGGCAAGTACATGGGTACAAGGTTAAGCAAGGCTGACATCGCACTGGCACCGGCGAACCAAAGAATGGCGATGGTGGAAATGTCGTAAATGGTTCCAAAGGTAGACCCAAAAAGGAAATGCCCTTCTCCCAACCCGACCAATGGGCTTTCACCATGTGCAAGGTATGCCAAGGCCCGGTCTTTGGCTTTTGCCGGGAAAGTTTCGCCAAAAGCGTTCACCAGATCATGGGAGGGAATCAGGGTGGTTACACAAATGGCAGAACCAAGCAAAAGGACAGACATGATCAAAGCGGCAGTCAATAAAAGGAATCCGGTGTGCCTAATGCGCCCTTTAAGGTCGTTGGGATCCTTACCCCCCGAAATAAGAGGCATGATCGCAACGCCTGTTTCAAAACCGCTAAGACCAAGGGCTAAAGCGGGAAAAAGGACCATACAAACAGTTGCTACGCTTCCCAAACCAGGGGTGGTTACCCAAGGAACAGCTTTTTCCAACTGCCATTCAGTAACAAACCAAACCGCTCTTCCCTCCGGGGAGACTACTTTGGCCCACCAATCCAAAAAAGGTTGGGGATTCTGTACCAAATAACCTAAACAAGATCCGATCAGAATGACATTCAGAATCAGGAAAACCGCAACAATTACCACCGCCAAACCAATTACCTCTTTGAATCCGCGAAGGAACATTCCTCCCAGGAGCATCAAAAGGAAAAGGGTGATACCTATTTGTTGACCCTGGTTGCGGTTGGCTACTTCGATTTCTGCGACCCGTTCGAGGTTCAGTTTTTGGGATTCATCGTCCAAACCATTCCATTCAGGATGTTCCTTTGCACCAGATTTGATTTCATCCATCGTAGCATCAAGGCGGGAACCAGGCCAGGACGGGTTGGCAATCAAATGGGCGGTTGCATCGGCGGCGGACATGGTTTTGGTAATTACAAAATCGGTGGCGGCAAACCCCAGCAAGGTGATTACAACTACTTTACTCCACCAACCTTTAAGCAATTTTTCCAACATCCCGATGGATCCCAAACCAAAAGGGGATTTCGCGGCAACATAGAGGTAAACAGGGTAGGCCCCAAACAGGGTAACCAATACCACAACCACCGTGGCAAGTGGGCAAAGGTTGCCCGTGGCAGCATAGGCAATGGAGGGTTGGTAGCCCAAGGTGCTAAAGTAATCCACCCCGGTCAGGCAAAGGGCCCAAAGCCAAAAAGTTTTATGGTGTTGATTTGGAGTGGGATCTGGTGAATAGGGAGGGATGGTCTTAATTTCTGACATATATTACCGAACAGCACACGGATGTGCTGAACGGACCAGAGTGAAGGTGTCCAGTTATTTTATATCCAAAAGGAATGGAACTGAAACCACATTGGTTTGGAAAATGCGGTAAGTGACGGCCTGGGAAAGAAATTTGACTTGGTAAAAAGGGATCCATTTGATGCAAAGTATTGATCGGATAAGTGTTTTGGAAAAGGTATTGGCCCTTGCCGGGAAATCAGGAGAGGAGCACGAGGTAGCAAAACATATCATTAATACATGCATTGGTTGGGGAGTGTCCCCATCGCAAATTCATGTGGATGATTCCCCTTCAAGAATCCAGTCGGCCTGTACCACGGGAAATTTGTTTATTTCTTTTCCAGGGGCCAGGCCTGGTCCGGAAATCCTGATTTCTTCGCATATGGATACCGTACCCTTGTGCATTGGGGCCAAACCCGTTCTGGACGGTGGGCGAATTGTCCCTGCGGGGGCAACAGCCTTGGGCGGCGATAATCGAACCGGGGTTGCGGCGATGCTTTGCCTGATTCACCTGATCCAGTTCAAGAAAATTCCTCATCCGCCCTTGGTGTTCCTATTTACCATTCGGGAAGAAAGTGGACTTCAAGGATCACGGTATTTGGACCAGGCGAGGATAAAAGGGTGTTTGTTTGGAATCAATATTGACGGCGGGAGCTGCATTGAGGGAACCAAAGCAGCGGTCGGGGCCAACCGTTTTACGGTGGAAATTCACGGAAAAGCAAGCCATGCCGGTGTCCATCCAGAAAAAGGGATTTCGGCAATTATGGTAGCTGCCTTGGCAATGGAAAATATTTTCAGGGGAGGCTGGTTTGGCAAGGTCCATCAGGGAGGAAAAACCGGTTCAAGTAATATTGGGATACTTTCTGATTCCGAAGGATTGGCGATTGGACAGGCAACCAATGTGGTTACGGATTTTGTCCGGATAAAGGGTGAATGCAGAAGTATGGACCCGGACTTCATGAATGAAATTACGGAAGCCCACCAATTGGCCTTTGAAGGTTCCTCGAAAAAAATTCTTGACCATCAGGGAAATACTGCAAGGGTACATTTCCAAAAACAGTGCGAATATCGTCCATTTATTTTGCCCCAAAATTGCCCAGTCATTTCCCTTTTCGAAAAGTCGGTCCTGGCCTTGGGTAAAACACCCCTTTTAAAGGATGGCAGGGGTGGCCTGGATGCGAATTGGTTTTTTGAACATGGAGTTCCTTCCCTTACGATAGGGGCAGGACAAAACCAAATCCATTCCCTGGGCGAATGGGTTGATTTGGTTCAATTCCAAGGAGCATGTGATTTATTGGAGGTAATGGTTTCGAAGGCCACGACCTAATCCTCAAAGTTTAATACCGGAAAAGGGAAATTCCCTGTTGGTATTTCATTTCCTCAAAGGAGGACACCATTTTGGGATTATGCTTTGGAAAGAAATCTCGGATTGGGGGATACCATGTTTTCAATCGTAGCAATGGTGGCAATGGTTACAGCATCGGAACCGGTTGCTTTCAAAGGACCTTGGGCGACACCCGGGTGGCCCGTTTATATCGGACATTGCAAGTCCAAGATTTATGGCTCTCCCTATGCCTATTCCGGAACTTATACCATGTACGCGGTGTATTATGGAGCCTTTGGAACTTCGGTTTATGAAGCACCCTTGGTCCCTGGGACCTTGGGGATTTTGGCGGATCAATCAGGACCTTCGGCCGATTTCAAGGCCCAGGTGGAAAAACCAGCAACCAAGCCAAACAATCCCCCACCCCAAGCCAAACCAATAGTGATTCCAGAAATAAACACGCCTTTAAAGAAGGTTGATAATCGCGCGGAATTGAATGTGAGTGTTCCCGAAGGCGCAACCCTATTTGTAAATGGTATTCCCATGATCACCAAATCTGGCATGAGGAGTTTTGTGACCCCTGAATTGGCCCCAGGCAATACTCATTTTTACGATATCAAATGGAAAATGGGTAAAGGATCAACGGCTCAAAATGGAGAGAAGACGATAGAAGTTCAAGCCGGGAAAAGGTTTACTGTATCCATTGGAACGGGAAATAATGTACAGTTGGTTTGTGCACCAAAATAAATTCCTGGCCTAGGCACCCACCTTGCCTCGGAATTTATTTTCCTTTGGGCCAAATTGTTGCACAATGTGGATTTGGAATGAAATGTATATTAGCTCGTTAAAAAAAACGAGTAAACAAATAGATAATCAAGCCAAGGGAACCCAAGAAAATCAATAAGCGGATTTGCCACCATAAGGCATCCCTCAGGATTGCCGGCCATTCATCGTATTTTGTGGCACTATAAACCAAACCTACAAGCATAAATAGCGGGGGTAGGTACCAAAAAAAATGGTTCATTCGGGTGCAGAAGGTAAATTCTGCTCCTCTTTTTGAAATGGCTTAATGGCAAACTTTGGCGTCGGAAAGGTTGGCCCGGCAAATGCGTCAAAAATCACCAAAAGATTCAATGCCCCTGCAATTACTGTGAAAATCCAGCCCAATTCCCATATTTTATCACCTTCCGTTTGCAGTTGATTCAATTCTGATTCCGGAGCGGTGCGCATAAATGTGCCAAGGAATGGCAACCCGTTATCGACCTCCTTCGGTTTATAGTCGATAGAGGTTTCATCCGGGTACGCATACCATTGGATTAAGGCGGGCCAAGCCGCCAAACCTACCCAAAATTGACCTGCAAAGGGGATCCGATTCCATAGAGGGCGGGGTATGGAAATACCAAGGGCAATTTCCATTTTCCGGTACCGGTTTGGATCATCCGCTCTTGGCAAATAGACATTTTTCCAATGGCCTAAAGCAAGTCCCCAGAAAAACAAGCAATTGATACAAAGGAAAAATAAGACCCCTTTACCAATTTTACCTCGTTTGATTTGACCAAGTCCAGGAACAAGGTAACTAAGAAAACCTGCTACGGGATCCAATTGGGTGTTTTTGGAATCGGGAGGTGAAGGGTTCGTTAAATTTGCCATTGGAATTTCAGGTAACACCGTTAACCGAATTTATGAATCAAGTTGCTTATAAAGTTTGATGGTATCAAACTGTCGGCGATTGGCAATTCCAACCAATCGCTTGCGACCAGAATCCCTGAGTAAGTTAAAAAGGTAAACCCCAAAAAGCCAAGGAAATAGCGACCGCCGCTAGTAATTAAGTATCTTCCCGGGGGGCCAAGGAACCGCAAAGGGAGGTCGATGAGAGCATTGATCCCCCAAGTTAACCCAGTTTCTCCAAAATCATCAACGGCGGATATTTGCGTTGCTTTAGGTTGATTTAGGGAATTATGGGTGGTTTGGGATGTTTGATGAGGAAAGGGTAAAGGATTATTGGTCCAATCGGGATGATTGAAAATGGGTTGGGCTAATGGGGTCGTTTGCTGGGTTCTCCAATTATCCGCCAGGGGTCCCCATGTGGAATGGGAGGGATTCCAAACGGATTCCACTTGGAATCCATGTTCCAAACTCGCAGGAGGTTTTAGGAACGGGTTTTGGCTAATTGGATGGGACAATTGATTTGAGGCTGGCAAGGATTGTGCAAAATGGGAAATTGGTCCTTTGGGCGTTGGTTGAGCATGGGATTGAGGCATTAAGCCATCGGATGAAGGGTTTTTAACCATTTTTTGCAAAATGGATTCCAATTGGTCCAGCTGTTGTCGAGTAGGATTCCATTGTCCTTGATGGTTTGCGTTTCCTTGATGTGGTCCACCATTCGGGTTTTGCATATCTTTTCCCACAACTCTCCCTTAGGATTAACCTTCCAATCACGGTGGTACCAGTTTTGGCAAACCGATTCTATGTCAAAGTTCCTTTGGTTATCGGTGAATCTTTAATTGAGGGTTCCGAACATCATCATTTGGCAAATGTCCTTCGCTTGAAACAGGGTGAAACCATCACCCTGTTTGATGGCCAAGGCAACGAAGCCAAAGCAATTCTTAATTCGGTTGGAAAAAGGCATTCTGTGGTCGGGATAACCCATGTTCTAAATCGCAAAGGTGTACTTCCATTTCGGTTGGTCATTGGATCCGCACTTCCCAAAGGCGACAGGGAAATGTTTTTGATTGAGAAATTAACAGAATTGGGTGTTCAGGAAATCATTCCCCTTCAGACGCAATACAGTGTGGTTCATCCCAAAGATGCCCAATCCCGTTTGGGGCGCTATGCATTGGAGGCTTGCAAACAATGCGGACGGAACCAGCTTCCTTTTATAGGAAACCTAACTTTGCTATCCGATTTTTTCAGGGAGGGCAATGGTTCCACACGGTTGTTATTGCACCCTGGGGCAATTTCATCGAGCGAACCATTCGGTCCTTCGGGGAGTACCCTTCCTGAATATCGGCTTGCCATTGGTCCGGAAGGTGGTTTTTCCCAGGAAGAATGTAGGGAAGCGGTTGCCCATGGTTTTCAAATTTGGTCACTAACCCCAAACATTTTTAGGATTGAAACGGCAGCTTTGGTAGCCGCCAGTTTTTTGGCATCCATGTGGACCCATAATAATCCCTAATGAGAGATTTTGTGGGGTAAATTTAATACCCTTGCCAGGGCCAAAGTTATATCCGCCGGTTCGGCCATGGCCCCCATGCCAAAGTCCCCACATGCCAATGTTTTTTCAACCGGGGATGCAATTTGAATCGGTTTTTTTGCCAGGTTGATTTGTTGACATACCTGATTCACTTGGATTTTAAGCTCGGTTTTTACTTCGGGTTTTCGTTCCAAACCAAATAACATGGCCACCTGACACAGGTGTGTTGCCGTGAAGGGATTGTTCCACATTCTGGTATTCATGGCAGGGGCCAACACGAGGGGTTTGTTTAGGTCCCACGCCCGGAAAATCGAGGTAAGTAAATTATCCGAAATACCTCCTGCCATTTTGGCCAAGGTATTTGCGTCAAGTGGGGCAATCAAAAGCGCATCGGCCCAATCCCCCAAATCTATATGGGGAATCCCCTGACCCCGTTTGTAATGAAGTCCAGGCCACTCGTTATGGTCGGTAAAAAAAGAGGTTGCATGTTTTTTCAGTTCAATGACATCGGCGGGATCCAGAAAATATTGGGCGGATCTGGTGGCAACAATAGTGATTTGGTGGTGGTCAACCAAGGCTCTCATCAACGGCAAAGCCTTGGTAGTGGCAACGGACCCGGTTAACCCCAACACAATTTTGGACATTTATTGGGTCCTTGACCAATGGGATTGGAAATCGTCAAGAATCCTTTTTGAAAGGTCAGTTCGTTGAATTTGGAGGGGACTTTGGCAATCAAGGTTTTGGGTTTTATTGAAAACCAGCCAAAGCCAATTTTGATGATCTTCCCAGGTGTTGGCAACCACCAGATTACAACCGTTTTGGCAAAGGGATTCGTCCGCTTTTACCAAAAGCTGGGAAGCGTCGGTTTCCAATTTGAAGGAAACGAGGTAGCCTTGGAATCCCCAATCGGTTCGAATTTTGGCCAGGAGCCTTTGGGCCGGTTTCAAAACAATCGTAAGGGAGTTATGGTGCCCGGGGATTTTATGATGGCCTGAATTGGGAAAACCCGATCCTTTGACATCTCCATTTATAACATAATCCAAAACATAATCCGAAACCGCCGCCGAATGGATTACCCCACCAGGTTTGCCTTTGGTAAGGGTGGATTCCATTAAATTTCCCAAAGCGGTCACTGTTTCAAAGCGATAGGTTGGGAATGGGAAAATGGTATTGGGAAAGAGGCCCGCGGCCAAAAGCAATTCCACTTTCAAGCCCCTTTTGTGGGCATCATAAGCAATGCCAACTCCTGTATTTCCTGTGGCTCGATTTGTCAAAATCCGGACAGGATCAATAGGTTCACTCGTCCCGCCTGCAGTAATCAAAAGAAAGGGAGTCATGGCAAGGGCCCTGCTCCTTTGGAACCTGAATCTTTGGATTCAGAAATACCGACACGAGACATCTCTTCCATCATTTGAAACGCAAAGTTGCTTTGTTGCGATTCCAATAGTTGGGCAAAACCAATGGAATCGGAGGCTTTCATTTTGTCAGCCAAATAGGCTTTGATCATGTCTTTCCCCCCAGGATGAAGCCTTATTAACCAGTATACCCATGCCCAACTTTCCCGGTACTCTTCCCTTCCCATTTGACCTACGGATGTCAAAGAATCCAGACGCTTCAGATTGGGAATTCTTCCACCTACCCAATCGACTTGAATGTCATCCCAATGTGCCCGATTGAATCCCAAACAATTTGGTTCATTTTCAAAATATTCTGCAATTCCCTCATCTATCCAAAGCGGTACCAATCCAAATGCACAATGTAGAAGTGCGTGGGTAACCTCATGTCGTAGATCTTGCAAAAGTCGGTCACTTCGAAGGGTCAGGACTTGCAACTCTTCGCCCAGCCCCGCCCCTCGTTTCCTTGCAAAAAAATAGGCCTTCCTTTTTGGCAGGCCAGGAAAGGTAGAATCCAAATAATTGCGAAAGGAATTATTGTCTGAAAAGATATATACCTTAACCCATTTTTGGTGGGGGACAATTCCAAGTTCTCGTGCTAATTCCAGGTGTAAATTTTCTACCGAGTCAAGGATTGATTGGTCGCCTTGAAAATCATCATCCCTGAAAATCAGGAAATTCCCCCTACGGGTCTTGAACGAAAAAGGAAGGCCAATCCTGGTATCCGAAAAAGGGCGAATCAGCGATAACGAACCAATCGAGGGAATCGTTTTGGCAACCTGGCATCCCAAGTTTCCTATTGTGCATAAAAGCCAAAAAACAAAGCATCCACAACCAACCATAGGAAATGTCCAGTTCATGGGACCGGATTTAGCAAGCCGGCCAGTTTGGCGCAATAGGATTTTAAAAAACCTCACCCCAATACCCTTCCCTTTGCTTTTCGGGCTGAAATTCGGAGCAATGCATGAGATTCAATCAAATTCCAGGTGGCTTTGTATCGTTTGGAGGCCCATTCATTCCTGGGCAAATAGGATTTCAGAAAGCGTAATCGGTCCTGATTGGAAAGGTTGCGGTTTTGCCAAAAACTACCCGCAAGTCGGGCAATGTCTTTTATTTTTCGTTCGTCTTTTTGGAAATTCAAGTGCCCCATTCCACCCAGGTCAACCCAAAAAATTTTACCATGTTGGTCTATCATTATGTTGGCGGCCTTCATATCCCGGTTGTAAACACCCCTTTGATGTAGGGTTCTAATGGTTTGTGCAAGCACCTTAACACCCCCCTGAATGAGTAGAGGATTGTTTCGATGCATTTCAAGCCAATGATCGATCTGTTTTGCCTCAACAAGGTCTTGGGTTATGATTACGCTTTGACGAGTCATTCTATCGTTAAACCAGGCAAAGGATTTTGGTGTAGGTAATAGCCTAAGGAGTAGTGCATTGGACCAAAACCACTGGTTTTTTGCTGGATTTAAGTTAAAAAACCTTTTTAACGATGAAATAATGGTAGTTTTCCAAGGCATGATTTTTATTATGTAACTAATGCCTTGCCAATTGGTACGATATACGATTGAAGAATGTGAACATTTAATTGTTGATAAATGGTCCTTAAAAGAGCCTTGCAATCGGAGTTGGGTCGCAATTTCCATGGCCGAGGAGGTAAATGTACCCAAGGCTTGGCCGACTATTCCATGGGAATTGATTTTGACAAAACGGCGGTGACTTCCTTGGAGAATGTTAGACTCATGGCGAACCCAAAAACGCTGTTGCTTTAAGGTGGTAAGTTTGCTAATTTCAATCCACCATTTTTTCAAGCCCCTTAATTTAGCTAATTGCAGGTAATATTTAAGAAATCTGGCCAAATCCAAACGGCCAATCCGTAAATTCGCCCACATGGACCACGCCGCCAAGTCTTCCATGCGATTTTGAAGCGAGGGTGAACGCCTTCTGGCCGGTTGGTGAATATCGATTACCAATAGTTCAAGGGAATCCTCCAACACCAGAAGGTTTCCAGGGTGTGGATCCGGGTGAAAGTGGCCAAATCCGTGCATATTGGCTATTAGTTTCGCCCAATTGCGGGCGATTTTGTTTTTATCTTTTTTATTGGCCAAACCCCAAAAGGATTGCCAATAGGCTTCCATTGTTATGGACCCCTTGATGCCCCGGGTAAAAAGAATACTCTCGCCAAATCTTTGGGAGTTCTCTGCCCATGCTAACGGAATTAGGCTTGGAAGCCCAATGGTTTTAAGTCCAAGGAGGGCATGGAATTCCATTTTGGACTTGCTTGGTCGAAAAAGCCTCCTTAATCTGGCCCTTAAATTATGCAAATAATTGGTTTTTGCGTAAATATCCACACCCGTTTGACTAATCCTTTCAACGCAGCGATGGTGGCCTTTTTTTACAATCAACGAGGGCTCATTTTTTCCCTGGAAATGGTTATAAATCAATTCCCTTTCCCCTGGCGAAACCTCAGGGGAAAATTCCACTTTCCAATCCGAAATTTGCTCCATCAGTATCCTAATTCAACTTTCACATGAACTTAAATGGGTATTCTTTTGGCCAACTTCCGAAAGAATCTTTGTCCACGCTTCGAATCCTGCCCGAATCGAATATTTCTCCTCGACGACTTTCCTTCCTGTGTGACCCATCATTTTTGCCTTTTCCGGATTGTCTCTAAGCCACCGTATGGCGTCGACCCATTCATCCGGCGTGTTACATAGAAACCCATTAACCCCTTGGGTGATCATTTCCAAATGAACACCTATCGGGTTGGCAACCACTGGCAATCCTGATGCCATGTATTGCAAAACCTTTAAGCCACATTTTCCCCGACTCCACGGGTCATCAGGAATCCAGCTAAGGCCAACATGGGCACTGGCAAGGTCCTTGTTTTCTGTACTTTTAGACCAAAGCCGGCCTTCAAACCTTAGCGAGTTCCAATTGGGAAATCGGTCGCAAATAACCCTAAAAATGGCTTCATCGACACCACGGCCAATGGAATTCCAAAGGGGGGTTTGGCTTTCCATTCCTTGAAGTGTGCTTGAGGAACCAATCCAAACCAAATAGAGGTTATTTCCTTTTTCCCTTTGATTATTATTGGCGGGATATAAACTTGGGTTAATGCAAGTTGGAACAATATAGGTTTGGGAATGGGAACGAAATTCCCGGGCCCTACCAGCCAGGTATTGGTTTCCTGCGACGACAACATCTGCCGCTTCCATCATTGCCTGAAATCGAGCCATCCTTTTCCGGTCGTAGAAACCCTTTGGGTGGTAAGAGTCACGGAGAAAAACGGCATCGTCAAAATCAAAAATGAGTTTCGAAACTCTGGCCCTCAGCCATTTTGTTTGCCAAGATGGTAGGAGTTTGCGTTGGAGGAGAAGGTTGGTGCCCTTCAGGGCGGAACCCAACCGTATCCGGTTCATTATACCGGTAGGTATTTGGCGAATTTCCAAAGGATCTACATTGAATCGAAAGGCTTCGGAAAAGGGGCAAATCCGATACCGTACACACACTTGGTCAGGGGATTCAACGAGTGCCAACCAGCTCAATGGATTCCCTCCCAACCCAACTGGAATACCCCAATAATCTGTAAACGCTGAAATACTATCGTGATCCACGACCTTTGTTTGACCGGCCTTTCATGGCTCGATCCATGTCCCTTTTGGCCTCCGTTTTTTTCAAAGCCTCGCGCTTGTCATGGAGTTTTTTCCCCTTAGCCAAGGCAATCTGAATTTTTGCGATGCCGTTTTTGAAATAGATTTCAAGGGGGACCAGGGTTAATCCCTTTTCGACTACTTTTTGGGCAATCTCGGCAATTTCTCGGCGATGGAGGAGTAGTTTGCGAATCCGTTTAGGTTTGTGGTTGAATTGATGTCCCAAGGCGTATCCCGGGATTTCAGCCCCGTGTAGCCAGATTTCTCCATCCTCAAAACGGGCAAAAGCTTGGTGAATTTGACAAGCGTTTTCTCGAAGGCTTTTGGTTTCAGTCCCGGTTAGGACCAATCCACATTCCCAGTGGTCAAGAATCTCATATTCGTGCAACGCCTGCCGGTTTCGGGAAAGTGTTTTTAAGGTTGGTTCGACGGCCTCCTTTGATTTCGGCTTGGATTTGGTCAAGGCCATAGCCCTCTACAGCTAGGAGCAAGAGGGGGCAACGCCTTCGCCACCCATCTCATATGTCCTGTTGTGGTTTCCAAGCTTTGTACCCGGGTTGGTTTCCTGTTTATGGTTCAACACCGCTTTAAGCGAAATTTGGTAAAGCTTTGACCCTACCTCGGTGGGGTAATCCCCGTTGATACAAGCCATGCAAAGGTCGGATTCTGGAAGGTCAATCGCCCGGGGAATACTGGATAAGGGTAAATAGAGCAGGCTATCCGCTCCCAGGTCTCTTGCCATGTTGTTTAGGGCTTCAATACTTGGAGCTTTGCCCTGGAAATAGCGAGGTGCAAATAATTCCGTGACGGTGGACATATCAATGCCATAAAAACAGGGAGCAATTATGGGGGGGCAGGCAACCCGAACATGAATTTCCCTGGCATTGCCCCGGGTTTTTAAGTCCTTCAGCAAAGTTTTCATGGTCGTGCTTCGGACAATGGTGTCCTCAATAAGCAGGACACGCTTTCCTTCGAGGACTTCCCGAAGTGGGGTATATTTCAATTGAACCCTTTCGGCCCGGTTTTGTCCCTCGATAAAAGTCCGGCCAACATATCGGTTACGCATCAAACCTTCTACAGAAGGCAAGCCCAGTTCATGGGCCATTGCATCCGCAGCCGCTTTTGCCGTATCGGGTACGGGAACAATAACCGTGTCATTATCCAAGGGAACCAAACCCAATTCCCTTTCCTGGCGTGCCAATTCTTTCCCCAGGCTGGAACGGGATTGATACACACTTTTACCATCAAGGTTGCTTGCCGCATTGGCGAAATAGATCCATTCAAAGAAACAGTGCGATCGTTTTACCGTTTTGGTAAGTCTTTGATGCCGCATTTCACCATTTTGGATGATGATCATTTCGCCAGGTTCCATATGGCGGATTTCCGAGAAGCCCAAATTGAAAAGGGCCACGGATTCGCTGGCTGCGGCAAAAAGAGGTCCATCCATGGCCCAGCAAAGGGGTCGGAACCCATTGGGATCCCTCAATACAACCATATCCCCTACGGCGTTTAGGAAAACAAGGTTGTAGGCCCCATCAAATTTTTCCGAAAGGGCACTGAACACATCTCCCAAATCCGGTGCATGGTCAATGGATCGACTAAGCGCATGGCTTAGATAATGCATGATGATTTCGGTGTCGGTGTTGCGTGTTAAGTGGTAATCGGTTTGGGAAAGCAATTCGTCCCTCAATTGGGTGTAATTGGCAAGTTGCCCGTTGAAAGCAAAAGAAAACCATTTCCATTTGCAACCGTGATAGCGTTCAAAGGGTTGGGCGTAACGACGATCATTGGCACCGCAGGTTGCATAGCGGACATGGCCAATGGCGGCACGACCACCATACTCTTTCATCAGGGTTTCGTATTTTTCATGATGATTCAACCGGAACGCCTCAATTACCGTTCCGATTTGTTTGTGGGTATCGAGAATTTTTTCTCTTTCCGGATTAAAACTGCTAAATCCGGCAGCAAGTTGTCCCCGGTTTTGCAAGTCGAGTAACATTCTGGGCATGAGGCGGGAAACCTGATCCGGTCCCGCAGCAGGAGCCAACTTGGAAAATCCGCGATGGGGTAAGTGGTAAAGGGCGGCAATACCGCATTCATGCTTAGGTTTGTCGTCCCACTCGTCCATAATGATTGGGGACATTCCGGAAGCACCCTCAAAAGTCAAAAACCATGGCAAATGGACCGCACCCAAATTCCACTCGGTTATCCTATGATCGGATTTAGGGGGGCCCAATCCCACCCCCCAAAGAATGTTACTTTCATGGAAAATCCAGGGACCAAACTCCCGGCATCGACAGGAAAGTCAAAGAAGGGGAAGGGATTTTCCGCACTGGGCACGATGACGCAGGAAATGATCCGCCAAAACCAGAGCCATCATGGCTTCACCCATAGGAATGAATCTTGGCAACAAACAGGGGTCGTGCCTTCCTTTTGTCAGGATCTCGGTCGGATTACCACCTTGGTCAACGGTCCGTTGTACTCTGGCAAGGCTGCTTGTCGGTTTGACCGAAGTACGACACAGGATATCTTCGCCACTGGAAATACCTCCAAGCATTCCTCCATGGCGATTGGTTTCAGTACCAATCCCTGGGTTTCGTCCCAAGGTGGGTACAAACAAATCGTTGTGTTGACTTCCCCGCATAAAAGCGGCTGAAAATCCGCTGCCATATTCGAACCCGGTTACGGCGGGAAGCGACAAAAAAGCTTTGGCAAGGTCGGCCTTGAGTTTGTCAAACACAGGTTCACCCCAACCCGCAGGCACTCCCTTGGCGATGAACTGGGCCGCGCCCCCAATGGAATCACAATCCAACCGAACCTCGTCAATCAAACCCATCATTTTTAATGCAGTCTCGTGGTCAGGACAACGAACAAGGGTCTTTTCCACCTGATCCAAAGTGATTTTTTCTGGGGCGGGAGCTTGCCAAACGATGTCACCAACCTGGCAAACCCATCCCAAAATCGAAACTCCTTGGGTGTTTAATAATTTTTTTGCAATCGAGCCCGCCGCCACCCGACAAATGGTTTCACGGGCACTAGATCGACCACCACCCCTTGGATCCCGAAAACCAAATTTGGCATCAAAAGTGAAATCTGCATGCCCAGGACGGTATTTCATTTCGATATTGCCGTAGTCATGACTCCTTTGATCGGTGTTTTTGAAAAGGAGACCTACGGGCGTTCCATCGGTTTTGCCCTGATAAACCCCAGCCACAATTTCCGGAATATCGGTCTCTTGGCGCTGGGTAGTCAGGTGGGACTGTCCAGGCCTTCTGCGGGCAAGGTCGGGTAAAAGGTCTTCAATTCCTAACGGCAACCCGGGGGGACAGCCATCGACAATGCAAACATACCCCGGCCCATGGCTTACGCCTGCTGTGGATAATCGAAACAGTTCTCCAAAAGAATTTCCTGCCATAAAGACTAATCTATCCTCCACCACCCCTACTATTGAGGGGAATATGTGTAAAATTTCCCAAGGTCTTTTACCTTGGTTAAGCATATATAGGAGTTTTGCCTTGCCTTTCTTGATCGACCTGCGAAGCGATACGGTTACTTTACCTTCCCCCGAAATGCGAAAATTTATTTTTGAAGCCCCACTAGGGGATGATGTTTTTGGCGAAGATCCCACCATCCATTGCCTTGAGGAAGAAACGGCGGCACTTTTGGGTCATGAGGCCGCTATTTTTATGCCTTCGGGTACCATGTCAAACCAAATTGCCATTAAGGCTCACACCCACCCAGGGGATGAATTGCTTTGTGAGGAAAATGCTCATATTTATGTTTGGGAAGCAGGGGGTCCTGCTGTCCATTCGGGAGTAACGAGCCGAACCATTCCAGGTAAGGCGGGTCAATTCACGCTTGCCGACTTGGAGGGTAAAATTCGTCCCATCAATGACCACTACACCAGGACCAGTTTGGTTTGTTTGGAAAATACGCACAATCGTGGTGGAGGGAGCGTATATCCCCTTGGGGAGATTCAAAGAATTCGGGCTTGGACAAGGGAAAAAGGACTGGCTTTTCACTTGGACGGGGCAAGAATGTGGAACGCTGCCGTGGCGGGTGGACATAAACCGTTTGAAATCGCCAGGGAATTCGATTCTGTTTCGGTTTGCTTCAGCAAAGGACTTGGTGCACCGGTTGGTTCAGCCCTTGTGGGTTCAAAAGAATTGATTAGGCGTGCTCGGCGCATTCGCAAATTGTTTGGAGGGGGATTGAGACAAGGAGGAATAGTGGCTGCCGGGGCCCTATTTGCACTCCGAAACAACATTTCACGATTAAAAGAAGATCATGAAAATGCCCAAATTATAGCCAATGCGGTTAGAAACAGTCCCAATTTAATGCTTGATCCCGATTGCGTGGAAACGAATTTGGTATGGTTTCGCTTTAAGCAGGGATCGGGATCTGCCACCGCCTTGGCGGCAAAATTGCGAAGCCAAGGTGTTTTGGTTAGCAATCCGTTACCAGATTTGCTTCGTGCTTGCACCCATCTTAATGTAGATCGTGGGGATTGCGAAAAATCGGCGGAAATGATCGAAATCCTTTCAAAGCAAAAATAGGGCAGTTGGGAATATTAGGTCAATGGTATTAGACTCCCTGAGGGCAAAAAACGAAGTAAATCGGATCATTTGCCCTCAAACTCCTCCCATTTTAACATGCGCTTTGAAAAATTCTTACCCTTTTTCCCGAACTAAACCTCCTAAGTGGACGATATTAAAGTGGGCGGACTGAGGACGGAGTCCAAAGGAGCCCCAAAGGTGAATCCGGGTCATATCTTTCCCTGATTACCACTTTTGACTCTTGATGTCCTAAGGACATTTTTGGTACCCTTCGGTTGGAATCACATTTCTATCCAACAGTTGCGGTGGAAAGGGTTTTACAATGAGCATTCATCTCCCTTCACAACTCCATGGGCCCAGGAAGAGTGCCCAAGCGAGCCAACGCAAGATTTCACCTTTTCGTAACGATCCTGAATTCCGCAAAGCATTGGTGGAGCGGATTAAAAAGGAAATTGCTGAAGGAACATACGAAACGGAAGAAAAATGGGAAATTGCTCTTTCCCGGCTTCTTGGATCCCAGGATTGCTAGGCTTTTTTCCCTGAACCGAATTTGATTTTTCACGAACCACTCATTTGCAACCGGTCTCCTTGCTACCATATCCAAAAGTAGGAAAGGAGGTCCGGTTGTAATGATTCCCAATACTGTTCCCGTAAATCAAACCCCGGAAGAAAAGTTTCGCGAATACCTTTCCAGTCGGGTAAAGCCTCAACGGTTTACCGAACAACAGCGGGAAATGGTTCGTTATATTTTTGGCCAACATGAACATTTTGACGCTGAACAATTAATGGGTGATATGAAGGCGGCCGGCCTCGTTTTAAGCCGGGCCACGGCCTATCGCACCTTGGCAAAACTGGTGGATGCCGGGTTATTACGCCGCCTTTTGACCGGAGACAAATCCCGGTTTGAACATGACTATGGATACCCCGACCATGATCATTTCCACTGCATGAAGTGTAACAAGATGATTGAATTTCACCTTCCCGAAGTTGAACGCACTTTAAGTGAATTGGCGAGGGAACATGGATTCGTGGCTTCAAGGCACAATTTGATTGTTCATGGGACCTGTGATCCATGCAATCAGGCAAAGACACCCCGGAGGTTGCTTGACCTTATTTGATTCTTTTTCTGGCCGGGACGGGTGGCTGGCCAAGTCCAAAAAACCGAATAAACTAACTTCAAAGGGCGCTTAGCTCAGTTGGCTAGAGCACCAGCTCGACACGCTGGGGGTCACAGGTTCGAATCCTGTAGCGCCCATTTTTTTGGTTTTTGACTCTTTTTTGGGGCTTTTGTAATCACCGCCGCCTTAGCTCAGCGGTAGAGCACGGCTTTCGTAAAGCCGGGGTCGAGAGTTCAAATCTCTCAGGCGGCTTTTTTCTTTGCTGCATTTTCATGGACCCGGGCAAGGAAGGGTCTTGGAATTCAAAACCTGCCTTTTGCTCTAATGTTTGCCATTTTGAAGTATCAAGATTTTA
>SXGS01599825.1_pt1 | contig 57552 bp, 51 predicted proteins | sample 3174681 | NCBI WGS metagenome assembly SXGS01 (sample SAMN11356861, study PRJNA531348) | freshwater metagenome | isolation source: freshwater sample F1-80 | place: China: Fuxian Lake, Yuxi | collected 2017-12-25
GATGGCCTGAAGCCGGTGCATCGCCGCATTCTGTGGGCAATGCACGACGCTGGCCTGCGCCCCGACCGGCCGTTTGTCAAGTGTGCCCGTGTCGTCGGCGACGTGATGGGTCGCTTCCATCCACATGGCGACTCCGCGATTTACGACGCGCTGGTGCGTATGGGCCAGGACTTTTCGGTGCCCCATCCCCTCGTGGATAAGCACGGCAATTTCGGGTCACCGAGCGATCCCGCTGCCGCGGCGCGCTATACCGAATGCCGGCTGAGCCCGGTCGCGATGGAGTTACTCGCGAGCATTGATGAAAGCACCGTAGATTTTCAGCCGAACTACGACGGTGGCGATGAAGAGCCGGTTGTGCTGCCTGCCCGTTATCCGAATTTGCTGATTACTGGTACGCAGGGAATTGCTGTCGGCTTAGCCACCAATATCCCGCCGCACAACTTGGGTGAAATCTGCAACGCGACCTTGAAGCTCATGAAGGCACCGGATACGACACTGAGCGAATTGATGAAGACGGTCAAAGGACCCGACTTTCCTACCGGCGGGCTCATCATGGGCGGCGATGGCATCAGGGATGCGTTGCGCACGGGGCGCGGCACGATTCGAGTGCGGGCCGTGACCGAGATTGAAGAGACCAAACGCGGCAAGGCAATCGTGATCACACAAATCCCGTATCAGACGAGTGTCGATGCGATCGCGGGCAAGCTCGCGGAGGCCGTCGACGCGGGCAAGATCGACGGTGTTCGCGATATTCGCAATGAATCGGGTCAGGGCCAGACTCGTTTGGTCGTCGAACTCAAGCATGAAGTCAACGTGCAGGTGGTGTTGAACAACATCTTTAAACACACGCCAGCACAAATTAGTTTTGGGATCAACACGGTTGCGCTCGTCGACGGTGTGCCGCGCACCTTGAATCTCCAGGAGTGCTTGCAACATTGGATCGATCACCAAGTCATCGTCCTGACCCGCCGCACTCGCCATCGTCTGGATAAAGCCGAAGCTCGTCTCCACATCATCGACGGCCTTGTGAAGGCCCTCGACATGATCGACGCGATCATTGCAACGATTCGAGCGTCGAAAGACCGGGGCGTCGCGCGTGCCGCGATGATGACGAAGCCCTTTGATTTCAGTGAGATTCAAGCGAATCACATTTTGGACTTGGCATTGGGGCGTCTCACCCAGATTGGTCGCGAAGAGCTTCTCAGCGAGCAGAAGGAATTGCGCAGCATCGTCAAAGAGTTGCGCAAGATCCTTGATGACCGCGAGACGTTGATGGCGCTCATGCGCGAGGAACTCACACTGGTACGCGATACCTATAAGCGGCCTCGCCGCACCGAGATTGTGGGCGACGACACAGGTGAAATCAGTGCCGACGAACTTGTCGACGATGAACCGCTGATCGTCACGGTCACTGCTCGTGGGTATTTGCAAGCGAAATCGGCACGGGGTCGTGGTGGAAAATCTCCCGATCCAGGCGAACGTGATGCCATCACTCAGATAATGCCCACGTCGGCCCTCGGCGTGTTTCTGTTTTTCACCACGCACGGTCGTGCGTATCGCTCCTCAGGTCATGACCTTCCTAAACAGCGACTGACCGCGATCCCGAATCTGTTTCAGTTTGTGGATGGCGAACGAGTGATCGGTGTGATCGACGCGGCTGTGGCCGACGAACATGAGCACGTGGTGTTTGTGACTGCGCAGGGTTCGATCAAACGAACCTCGTTGGCCGAATTCGTGGAGGCTTCAGCGCGTAAAGACGGCATTGCCGCAATGAAACTGACCGACGGCGATCGTGTCGTAGCTGCGTATCCCAGCTGGGACGATTTTGAGACATTTGTTGTCACGCGAGACGGCCAAGGAATTCGTTTTGCCGAGACCGAAGTGCGTCCGGTTGGGCGCAGCGCCGGAGGCATGCGGGCGATCAAGTTACGTGGCAACGATGTGGTGGTGGGCGCCTGCGCCGTGGCTCACGAAGAAATCGTGGTGCTTGCGAGCGACACCGGTTATGCCAAACGAGTCCGCGCGGATGAGTTCCCGATTCAGACGCGAGGTGGTGTGGGGGTTCGCGTCGCGAAGCCCGAGACCAAACGGGGCGCGCTCATGGGAGTGGTGCCGGCAGGGTCCAGGTTGGCGTTCGTGAGCGCCGATACGGTGACAATCGTCAATTCCAGCGAAGTGAAGCTGCAACCTCGCGAGGGCGCGGTGCCAAAGGTCGCAGCGATACCAGACGGCGCAACGGTGATGAGCGTCAGCGTCATGGACGAACCGCTTGCGGAGTAGTTCGACGCTGAGGCTAGAAATCGTAGATTCGACAGCTGCGGCCCGCGTTGATGGGGTTGCAACGGGCGACACCACCGCCGGGAATCCGCACGAAATAGTCAGTTCCGAAGATGTTGTCTTCAATCGTTGGATAGTCGGTGCTCACCCAATGAGCGCCGCTTTTCAGTGCGGCGTCGCGCATCGTTGTATCACCCGTGCGGGCCTGAATGGTGTCGGCGTCGGAACGGGTGCGCACTACATAGCCGCTGGCAACGTAGCCCTGGATACGCCTCCACCCGAGACCGTCTGCGCCGAGGGGATCGTTGTCTTTGATGAACGCCGATTCAGGCGTTCCGGGATTGGTCGGAGTAAATAACACCCGACCAGCGAGCGACGGATGACCCTGCGCGTACAACGACGCCTTCGATTCGTTGTCGAGCATGAACATCACCTTGCCGCGCGACGACCCGACGGTCGGCCAGCCGGTTCCGCTCAACACAGCTTGTTCCAGCGTTGCTGCTCCGTTGCGAACGTCGTCGGGAGTGATGAGGTCCTCGGGGCCAAACACTGAACGTACCTCGGTGTCGATTGCGTTCAGCGCGGCCAGATCAAATGGGGCCGGCACTACGAAACCGAGGTTGACCGGGTCGACAATGGGATCATCTTTGGCTTCGACAAGAATGGTGATCGGAAGGTGTCGCGGGTGCCGATCGCTCCACCGTTTCACCTGTCGCAAACACGCAACGAAGGTGTAACACCGCGTTTTGTAATCGACCTCTTGGACGTGCATGGTTTTGAGGCCCGGACGGTTCAAATCTGCAATCCCGCTCGCGACCGGTTTGCCCAGCAACTGATTGATCTGGTGGTCTTTGTACAGCCCACCGTTGGGATCGGCAAAGATGTCGAGTTCGATTTGGCGGACTCGTTGGCTCCCGAACTGCGTCGCGAGTGCGGGGTGGGTGTAGTCAAGCGACTCCGCAAGGGCCGGGCTAAACGCTTGCAGGAGTGCGAAGACATCGTCGTCGGGCTTGATGTGGTAGCTGTTGTGCGTACCGACCGATTGGAGCTGGTTGATCCGCAGGCAATTGACTTCGCGACATACCGGCTCGCCGCCGAGGGCGGTGCGGTGCTGGGGTCGAGCCTCTGCCGCCGATGTGGCGACCATGGCGGTTCCGGCGGTTGCGGCAATTAGGGCGATGACGGCGAGTTTGCGCATATATCGCACCATCCTCCCATGGGAGTTTGTGATTGGCAACCCGTTGTTCACCTGGGGCGTAAATAAGCGAGCGCTGCGGGCCAATGTTGTTCGCCCTTGGCTTTCCACCATGCAAGTCGTCGGGGACGTGTGCGTGCCTCAAGACGTACTGCGGCCCACACCAAGGCGAAGCCGGCAATCGCATCTACGACGTAGTGCTCGCCGCCGTATACCAGAGTCGCGACCATTGCGATTGGGTATGCGACCAACACTGCGCGGCCCCATCGCCGTTTGGTGCGCGGCCACATCGTGATCGACACCAGAAGCGAAAAGGCACTATGTAGTGAGGGGATTGCTGCGTAAGGATTCGCACTTGCTTTGTTTTTGTCGATGAGCGACTGCCCACCTTTGAGCCCAATCACACTGAGCCCGCGCGTGCTGTGAGTCTTGCCGTCAAGCTTGGTGAGTTCGAGCTCGATGAGTTGCCGTTCTTTGGCAGCGGCCCATGGTGGAGCGGTCGGAAACGCCGCGAAAAACACCACGGCAATGAAGGAAATCGCGACGAACCTAGTTGTGTAGGCGCGCCACGATGCCCAATCGCGACGCCAGAGCAGACCTGCAATGACGAACGGCACGAAGAAGTGCGAAATGTAGATAACGCTTGTTATGACATCCAACCAGCGAGGTTCGTAGTTGTAGAAATGGCGCTGCAAGATTGTTGGCGGCATGTTGCCGAAGAACAAAAGCTTCTCGGCGTCGATTTGTGGTGTGTAGGCGACAGGACGGTCGAGACGGTGCGCGAGGCCACGGCTGATGTCGTACGCGAGCAACACGAAAGTGAACGGGATCCAGTCAAACAGCAGTCGCGCGATCTCTTGTTTACTGCGGCCGATGTTGAGTACGGTCAGCGCGCCGACAATGACGAGGATCACGGTCTCGCGATCGAACGGTATGCCGCTGGTGGCGAGCATCACGACAACTGCCGCGCAGTAGATCGAGATGGCCCAGCCTCGTAGTGTTGATCTCCGGCCCGATTGCGGCGGTTCGGATGGCATGTCTGCAGTCGTTCGGCGATTCGAGACGGTCAAGCGGATTCCTGGGCAGCGGTTCGGACTGAGAGATCGTATGAGATCGCGGTGCCCTGGCCCGGACACCCAAACGGCGAATACGCTTGTGCACTCGACAAACGACTGGATGACGTATGCGTGCCCTCGTATTTGGCGTGATGCCAGAAGCCCAATCGATTCCTGATACCGATAATTACTTGTTGCGCGCATTGGCGACTTCCCCGATGCGTCTTGACCGTGAGTACGCGGATCCCAGTCCGTTGCTGAGGGACTGGGTGGTAACCCGTACTCGACTCACGGGGATTTGTGGGTCGGATTCGAAACAAGTATTTATGGACTGGGGCGACGAAACCCGTAATCCTGACAATCCGATGAAGGGCTTTTTCTCGCTCCCGCAGGTACTGGGACACGAGGTGGTCTCCGAAGTAGTGGAGCTCGGCCCTGATGCTGAAGGCCTTGAGCTTGGCGATCGTGTTGTGCTCAACCCTTGGCTGTCATGCGGGCCGCGCGGCGTTACGCCAATGTGTGCCGCGTGCGTCATCGGCGACTATTCGTTGTGTGCATCGTTTGGTGTCGGGCCGATTGCGCCCGGTATTCATATCGGAACTTCGAAGGATGCGAGCGGTGGCTATGCCGACTTGATGCCTGCGCACGATTCGATGTTGTTCAAAGTGCCGAGCGACATGCCCGACGAAGTTGCGGTGTTCGCGGATCCGTTCGCCGTCATGCTTCATGGCATTACTCGCAATCCACCGCCAATTGGTGGCAAAGCAATGGTCTACGGAGCGGGCGCACTCGGTACGTGTGCCGTTGCGATCCTGCGAGCGTTATATCCGTCGGTTGAAGTGCTTGCGGTGGCTCGTTTCGCCGCCCAGGCTGACATGGCTCGCAAACTTGGAGCCACTGTTGTTGCTCATGAACCCGCGCTTGCGGTAATTGAACAAGCGGCTGCCTGGTCCGGTGGTGTGCTGTCGCTGAGCGACGGACTCCCGATGGCATTTCCGGGAGCTATCGATGTGGTCTACGACACCGTGGGTAAACGCGAGACCTTTGAAGTCGCGGTTCGGGTGCTGAAGGCTCGCGGCACATTGGTGAAGGCGGGAGTGCACGGCCCCACTCTGTGGGAGGATACGCCGCTGTATTTCAAGGAGATATCCATGGTCGGATCGAACGCCTTCGGTTTCGAGGAAGCACGTGGTATTCGTCAACACGGAATCCAGCACTACCTCGATATGGCGTCCGATGGCACTATTGATTTGGATGGCATGCTGACGCACACCTTCGATCTCGATGAATGGCGTTCAGCCTTTAGTGCGCTTGCGTGTCAGCACGAGAGTGGCGCGATCAAGGTGGCCTTCGATTTCAGGGAACCTGTACTGGGAGACGCGGGGCGCTAGACATGTACCGATGGAAATAGTTCCGAAGCCTCCCGAGCTCCTAGCGCTGCATGGTGTGACCTCGGAATTATTCGAGACCTTGCAGCGATGGTTCTCGGTACCTGCAGTGATTTCAGTGGATGTGTCGGCTGTCGATTCCGACGCTTCGATTCGAGAATTGGGCGATCCGGTGATGATCGCTGGCTTTGCGATGCGCAAGCTGCAAGCACTGCACCTATTGGCGACGCCTGGCGTGCGTACCAGCACAGACGTCGTTGTCACGATGGTGCAAGATCTCACGCGCGCACTGATTCAAGCCCCGACAATGCGGTTACGGGTTCAAGCAGAAACGATGGATTGGGATGCTGCATTCGCAGAGCTCGATGCTGGTGACTCGATTGATGCTGAGGATGCCGCACCTTTGGCGGTCGATGACGAGGATCCTGAGGCAACCCGCTTTGAGGAACTCCACGGAATGTTGCATATCGCTGTACATGCCGTCTTAGAAGCAAGTGACGGCGAAATCTCTTATTTGGAGTAGAAGATGAACGACGAAGTTCTAGTTGCAGTGGCTGATCGGGTTGCAACGATCACGATCAACCGACCCGATGCCCGCAATGCATTGAATCGTGCGGTGCGACGCCTGCTCCCGAAAGCGATCCTGGAGTGCGAAGCCCGTGACGATGTGGACGTGATGATCCTGACCGGCGCCGATCCGGCGTTTACAGCTGGGATCGACCTGAAGGAGTTCGGTGCGGGCGATGCCGGCGGCGAACGTTTCGGCGGTGTAGGCGGATCTGGGTCAAGTGGGTCTGGGTCAAGCGGGTCTGGGCCGTACCGGGGTGCATTGCCGCCTCGCACGAAGCCGTTGATCGCTGCGGTGAACGGAGTCGCGGTAACCGGCGGATTCGAAATTGCGCTCAACTGCGACTTCATCATCGCGAGCGACCGTGCTCGGTTTGCCGATACGCACGCGCGGGTTGGCATTATGCCTGGCTGGGGATTGACGGTGCTGTTGGCGCAACGCATTGGTGTGGCCCGAGCTCGTCAGATGAGCATCACTGGCAACTTCCTCGACGCCACGACGGCGTATGAATGGGGGCTTGCGAACGAAGTCGTGGCCCATGATGACTTGTTGCCTCGCTGCCGTCAGCTTGCTTCTGACTGTTTGACGATCGATCAACGAGCCGTTCGTCAGATGCTTGCCACCTACCGCGAGGTGAGTGACACCACGGTTGATCAGGGGTGGGAGGTTGAGTCGCGCGTCTCGCGGGAATGGGAAGGCACCGGGTTCGATCCAGCTGAGATCGAACGCAAACGGCAAGCCATTGTCGACCGAGGTCGATCCCAAATCTCCTAAACCGGCTCGGGTGTCGCTTCTGATCCGCTGGGGGAGCCCATACGGGCACTCCCACGCGCGCAAAACCTCGCGGAACCGGCTCGGGTGTCGCTTCTGATCCGCTGGGGGAGCCCAAACGGGCACTCCCACGCGCGCAAAACTGCTCTCGCTTAGTTCGTCAAGGAGCTGCGTATTTCCGCGACGGGGTAGATGGTTTGCGTGGTGAGAGTTGCAGTTCCGAGGTCGGTTGGTGTGGCCGGGAGTCCGGGGCCGCTCATCGACAGGTTCGCGGTCCAGCGACTTGCGATGCGCAAGTCGCGTTGACCCTTGGTTTGGAACACAACGTTGAATGCTGGCTGTTCAATCGACCCTCCGACTGCGGAATATCGGATTTGCCCGTCGCCATCGGCGCCATCGGTCCCGTCGAGCGCATAGCCAATGCGCGAGGCGATTCCCGTGACACTCCAACCGTTGATCGTGGCGTTGATTGTCACGGTGTCGGGACTGGACGTCCATATCCAAGTATCGAGACCTGTCACGCCTTCGTTCGGCGGCGAGATACTCAAGCTCGGATTCGGAATCGCTGCCGTCTGCCAAATTTCGCCGATCGTGGGTGGCTGCGCCGGGACTGTCGTCGCGGGCAGCGGACCAGGCAGCGTGGGGTCGGGCAGGGCAATGCAATCCGCTCGGTGTGACACGATGCTTCCGGTGGCGTTGGAGATCACTGTGATATCCCAGTACCAACCGAGCCCTTGAAACCCAGCCGGATTCGCACAGAGTCCTTCGGCATCGATGGTGTGGTCGCCGATGGGAAACGACACGATCTTGTACGGTCGGTATGCGCCGGGGCTGTTCGCCGCGACACCTGGAGTCCCGTCGCTCGAAACTGTGAGGCCGACGGTGAGCCCGCCTCCATGTGGCCCCGAATCAATTCCGCCGTTGCCTGCGGAATCACCGTAGCTCGGGTTCGCGAAACTCAGCCCGATCGACATTGCGGTCGCCGCAGCTATGACAGAGCGGCGACTCACGCGCGTTCTTTCAGGACCGGGCGGTTGCCATACGGACCGAGGTCGGCAATTTTCCACTCGCCGTTGTACAACACGATGGTCGCAACAAACGTGCTGCCTTCAGGCTTATGCCAGATCTCGTAGCTGGACCCGTCGCGATTTACCAGGCGAGATTCGATGATGGGGTTCGCGATAAAGAGCCGGTGGTTGCGAGCGATGATCTCGCGTTTCGTAATTCGATACACAGTTCCGACGTCATACAAACGCCGTTGATTCTTGGCCAAGCTCGTGAGGTCGTTGAAGACCGGTTCCCAATACGACGAACGTTCGATGTATGCATTGGCCATCAATGCAACGTCTGGGTTATGTGAATACAGCCAGTCGTGATACGAGAGAAGTTTGAACACTGCAGTGTCAGGTGCTTCGGTAGGCAGGGGCAATGGCGGCGCAACTTGGTCTGACGCAAACGAATACGGTTCGATGAGCGATGCGTCAGTCGTTGTATTCGTTGACCGGGCTGAGCTTGTAGTGGCCGGATCCGTAGGTGGCGACGGTCGGTGGACCGCTGTGGTCGTGGCCGGAATGTTGTTCGTACGGTCGACGGCAGGGTTGGTGCGATTGCCGTTTGACGCGCAGCTTGTCGCGCCGAGAAGTGCAACTCCGAGCGCCGCGGCGCTTGCCGTTCGTACACGAGATGACCACATGCCCCAAGATCCTTCGCCCAGTTGCGAAAAGGCTACGGAGCGGCGGCGGGCTATGCCAGGGATAGTGGCCGATGCCACACTGACAAGGCGTTGGCGCGATTATTCAGACGCTATGACTCACGAGCAACCTTCCACGCCGCGCGGACCATTGGAATCTGCAACGGGAGGCGAGCCACTGCGGTCGCGCGCGTATTGAACGGCGGCTTCGCTGAAGCAACGCCGCCGTCGATCACCGATTTGATGTTGCCGGGAAACACTCCGATGATCGTTGCGGTGGTGAGGTATCCGCCGATCTTGCGAGTGCTGCGCCGTGCGAGAAGCGCAGCGCAGGCAATCTCGACGACGCCGGAGCCATACACCCATGCACGAGCGGAGCCGAGTTGTTCAGGCACGAGCGGGTCGAAAAACTCGGGCTTGACGAAGTGACCCACGCCAGCTCCACCCATTAAGGCAATGAGCGCGGCGGTGCGGAGATTGTGTGTGTTCATGAATGCTCCTGATGTTGGTGATCTCGCACATTAGATGGCATCGGCTTGCTACGGTCAGGGTTCAGCTTGAAGGGAGCCGATATGAAAGTTGTTGTTGATTTCGATCGTTGTGAAAGCAACGCTGTGTGTATGGGAATCGCCCCGGAGATCTTCGAAGTTCGCGACGATGATTTTCTCTACATCTTGCAAGAAAACCCTGGCGAAGAACTACGAGCCAAGCTCGAAGAGTCGGTGCGACTCTGCCCCAAGCAGGCCATCGCGATCGCGGAGTAGGCGACGGATATGGCAAGCGATGCATTCACCATGATCGTGTCGTACCTGCGCGACAACGTCAACCTCGATGAACCTGGTTTGAGCGCTCTAGAACTGCGTGAGCGTATGGACTCCATGACTGGATCCATGCCAGGTCCTGACGGCGTCACTTTCGAAGCCGTTGAAGTGAGTGGTGTTGCGGCGTTGTGGGTGCGGCCCGACGGTGCGGTCAGCGATGCGGCATTGCTCTATTTCCACGGCGGCGGTTATGTCCTTGGGTCGCCCGAGACCCACCGCAACATCACCGCGCAACTCGCGCAGCGTTTGGGGTGTGCGGTGTTGAGCGTGCACTACGGACTCGCGCCCGAACGACCTCACCCTGCTGCGGTGGATGACGCGACTGCTGCATACCGCTGGCTCCTCGCTCATGGCTTTATTCCTGGCCGAATCGCGATCGCGGGCGACAGCGCCGGTGGTGGCCTCACGCTCGCGTTGTTGCTAAAACTCCGCGACGAAGGAGTGCCACTTCCTGCTGCCGCGGCGCCGATTTCACCGTGGACCGATCTCACCCTGACCAGCGAAACCATGCGCACGATGGCCGATCAAGACCCAATGTGTAATGGCGCAGGGTTGGGTCGAATGGCCGCATGGTTCGTTGGCGACGGCGACTACGAAGATCCTTACGTGTCACCAATATTCGGGGATGCAACGGGTCTGCCGCCATTACTTATCCAGGTTGGAGAAATTGAAACGTTGCGCGACGACGCCGTAGGTTTTGGAGCGGTCGCGGTTGCTGCCGGTGTTGATTGCACCGTCGAGGTTGTGCCCGAAATGGTGCATGTGTTTCAAGCGTTCGCGGGCGTGGTGCCTGAAGCTGATGCAGCACTTGACCGCATCGCCACATTCCTTCGTTCTCACATGGAGTTGTAGATCATGAGCAGTCTTTCTGGGCGCACGGCGCTGATCACGGGCGGTGGCTCGGGCATTGGGCTTGGCACTGCTGAACATCTCGCGGCAGAAGGAGCGATCGTCGCTATCTGTGGCCGCACCGAATCGAAATTGGTTGATGCGGTTGCAAAGATCGGTCATGATGCGCGTTACATCGTTGCCGATATCACCGATGAAGCTGCGATTGCTGGCGCCGTCGCGTTCGCAGCGGAGCCGACCGGGCGTCTCGACATTTGTTTTGCGAACGCCGGTGGCTCACTGCATATGGGCCCGGTCGCTGATGCTGATGTCGAGGCTTTCCGAGCGACGATCGATCTCAACGTAACGGGCACGTTTCTAACGATGAAGCATGCAGCGAAACAAATGTCATTGCAGGCACCATCGGGAGGGTCGATCATCGCGAATTCGTCGGGTGCCGGCGCGTTCCCGCATCGGTTTCTTCCGGTGTACGGTGCCGCGAAGGCGGGCATCGACATGCTGTGCAAGTACGCCGCCGAGGAGTGGGGCGCCGACGGTATTCGAGTAAATACCGTGCAACCAGGGATTGTGGCCGACGAATTGATGGCGCCCATCACTGCGGGGGGCAAGCTGCTCGACGACTACCTAGAGCAGATGCCCATTTCGCGCGTCGGCCAAGTCGAAGATATTGCGGCTGCGGTCCGGTTTCTTGCAGGCCCTGAATCTTCATGGATTACCGGCGTCAACCTCAATGTCGACGGCGGTCACCACCTCCGGAGGGGCGCCAATTACGGAAAGCTGTTCGAGTAGTGACGCCCACGTTCCACCTGGCCGACTTATGGGAGATGTTGGTCGATGCCGGTCCCGACGCTGAGTGTCTCGTTGCCGATCCGGTGCGACACACCCGCGGCTCAGTTGATGAAGCTGCGAACCGTGTAGCCCACGCGCTGACTGCCCGTGGCGTAAAAGCTGGAGATCACGTCGGGATTTACGCGCGAAATCGTGCTGAGTACATCGAGTCGTTGCTCGCGTGTTGGAAGATTTCGGCCCGGCCCATCAACATCAATTGGCGTTACGTCGTTGATGAGCTGAGGTATGTAATCGCTGACGCAAACATCGTTGCGATGATCGTCGAACGTGCCTATCTGCCGCTCTGCGAGGAACTTGCTGGCGAATTTCCCACGTTGGTTACTTATTTAGTGCTCGAAGACGGTACCGCTGAACAGCCGTCATCGATCGCGTACGATCGGTTCGGTGATGCGGTCGCGGTCGCGCTGCCCACGCGCGGTTTCGCCGCGCCGCGCAGCGCGGATGACGTGTACATGCTGTATACGGGCGGCACCACCGGGATGCCAAAAGGCGTGATGTGGCGTCATGAGGATTTCTTTTACGGCTGCGTGATGGGCGGCAATCCAATCGCTCCGATTGGGTCGCCTGAAGAAATTGCGAACAACGCAACACCGTCGTTTCCGCTCGACGCACTTGTGTTGGGCCCGCTGATGCACGGTGGTGGGCAATGGCTCTCGCTGATCTCAATGTATTCGGGTAACCGCGCGATTGTTTCGACCGATTCGTCGTTTTCGGCGGAGCGGATTTTGGACCTTATTCATCGAGAACGTCCCGCAACCATTGGACTCATTGGCGATGCAATGGGCCGTCCGATCGCTGAGGCCGCACTTGCCCAACCGCATCGTTGGGATCTCACATCGTTGGTGTCGATCGGCAATGGGGGAGCGATGCTCACCGCGTCGATCAAAGAGCAACTGCGCTCGGCCTTTCCGACCGCAATAATGAGCGACAGTTTTGGGGCATCGGAGACCGGCGCCGCAGGCCGCGAGTTCGATGACGGCAAACCAAAAGCGGGGCCCGCGTTTACCTCCGATGGCAACACCGCAGTGTTGGACCCCGACACCTTGGAGCCCTTAGTACCAGGGGCAGCGGAACAAGGGCTGTTGGCGCGGCGTGGTCACATCCCTATTGGTTATTGGAACGATCCTGAAAAGACCGCGAAGACGTTTCGAGTCGATGCGCGCGGGGTGCGCTGGGTTGTGCCGGGCGACTTCGCACAAATCGACGACGAGGGTCGCATCGTGCTGTTAGGGCGCGGTTCTGGCTGCATCAATAGCGGTGGCGAAAAGATCTTTCCCGAAGAGGTCGAAGGTGCGATTCGTTCCCACCCGTCGGTCGTGGATGCGGTCGTTGTGGGCATGCCCGATGAGCGCTTCGGGCAAAAGGTCGTTGCTCTTGTGTTACTGCGCGACGGTGTCGCTGGCTTCACGCTTGATGAGCTGCAAGTGCACTGCCGCACCAAGATTGCCGGATACAAAGTGCCGCGCGAGCTGGTGTTGGGCGTTGCGCCTCGAACCAACGTCGGCAAACCCGACTACGCCAACGCGCTCAAGATTGCCCAAGAACACCTCGGCATCTAGACGAGCCAGTAGTGCTCGCGCTCATGGTCATCCTCGACCTCGCACTCGTGGTCATGGTTGGGTAACGCGGGCGTTATGTAATCGCGACCACGGGTGGAGCGGTCGATTGTCGTGGTCGCGTTTCGGTAACGCGGGCGTTACAAATTCGCGACCACGGTTGGGGTGGTGGTGGCGATAGCGGTGGTGGTGTCGAGGCGGTGCAGCACCCGGCGTAATCCGAGCAGTCCCAGCATGATCAGCATGATCGCGGCGTCGATTGTAAACACGGTGCGCACTCCGATTGCGTCGGTGAGTGCGCCTTGACCGAGTACACCGCACGGCATGCAAAGCCCAAAGGTCATCAGCCACACGCTTGTCACTCGACCGCGGTATTGGTCGTCGGTAAAGGTCTGGATTGCCCCATGGTCGACCGAGACAACTATGAGGTACGCCGCTCCGAGCATGACCATTGCTGCCAGTCCGGCGACGTAACTGCGCGCAGATGCCAGGCCGGCCATCGAGACTGCGGCCATCGTGATGCCTAACGCGAGTGCGCGAGATCGACGAACTCGGTCTTCACTATTGCCCAAGGTGACCGCCGCGATGATGCTGCCAATACCGAAGACACCGAGCAACACGCCGTAGCTGCTAGCGCCGATGCGAAGTTCATCTTGTGACAGTTTCGGTATCAAATAGATCACAGGAGGAATTACGAGCGCAAACACCATGTGGATTCCAATGACGAGGCGTAGGGTCGGGTGTTCAAGAATGTGTTGTAGCCCTAGTCGCCACCGTTGAAAATTGGTCAGCCCATCGGCAGGGGCGTGCACCGTTGGGGCCGGACCGAGCATTAATAACGCGACGATTACGGCGGTATAGCTCGCCGCATTGAGTCCGAAAGCAGCTCCCGCGCCCCACTGTTCGATTACGACTCCCGCCGCCAACGGCCCAATCGCCCGGGCGATGTTGAACTGCGTACTGTTGAGTGTGATCGCGTTGAGCAAGTGATCGCGTTCGACAAGCTCGGCTGGCAACGACTGCCATGCTGGTGTTTGAATTGCTGTGAAGATGCCACCGAAGAACGACAATGCGAATAACAGCCAGTAGCTGTCGCCGGCACCGCCCACCCAGACACCCCACAAGGCCAGCGCCTGGAATCCGTTCAAGATGTTGGTACCCACAAGGAGCTTGCGGCGCGGCAGCCGATCGGCCAACACTCCCGCGGTCGGACCAAGCAGTAATAGCGGGATAATCCCAATAAAGGCAATGGCAGTAGTTCTCATTGCCGAGCCAGTTTGTGCCTGCACCACCCAAGCCAGCGCCGCAATCTGCATATTCGACCCGATACTTGAGACGATTCCCCCGGCCAGAAAGACCCGGAAATCTCGAGAGGCCATGGCTCGCATCGACTTTGGGAATTTGCGGGCCATACGGTTGCCAAGCTAGTTGGATGGCGAAGTTTGCTGTGGTGAGGCAACCTTTGTGTAGTGGTGTGCGTCTCAGGTGCGAGAGAGGGGCTAGGTGCACGACGACATGGTGACGGCGCAACCAGAGGTTGGTGCGGTATCCGGACGCGGCGCGCGGGTATTTGATGCTTCTGAATCCAACGTGGCGGAACTCGTTTCCAACACTGGTACCCAGTCTCGCTCGCGCCGCAACACCCGCGATGAAGTTTTCGAGCGGCTGTTTCACGCGTACTACGACCGGGCCGTTCGGTTCTCGCTGCTGGTGGGGGCTCGCGATCACTTTCATGCTCGCGAGATAGCAACTGACGCGATCGCCCGCGTTTGGAGCAGGTGGCGCCTCGGTGGCGTCGACGATTTCTGGCCCTATCTGCGCGTCGCGATTGTGAACGACCTACGTTCGCAGGCGCGCCGCAAACGGGTCGCAGATCGATATCAAGAAACGCAGATCCCGCCACCCGCAGACATCATGATCGATCTGACGGTTGTGCAACGCGACGAAATTGCTGCAGCAATCGCTCGCTTAGCCCCTCGTCATCGGATGGTGCTCATATTGCGATTTTTTGAAGATCTGAGTACAGAACAAACCGCCAAGATGATGCGGTGCAGCGCGGGAACGGTGAAGAGCACCACTTCGCGAGCGTTGAGCGCCATGCGGGCAGTGCTGGAGGAACAAGCTGATGAGTGACGACGATCGTCAAGAAATTCGCGCGGCGTTGCGTGCGTTAGACGAGCGCACTTCCACGAGTTATGCCGACGACTACGAGGTGGTGCGGAGTGCCGCGCTTCGACATCGGTCACGGCGAATACAACGTGCCTGTGGTGTGGGCACAGCCGCGATCATGGTCGCGGTGGTCGTAGGAGCCGTCGCGGACCGTCGAGGCGATGGAGTGCAGAACGCGAACCCGACGTCATCGACGGCCGGTGCGAGAACTTCGTCGACCGTCGCCGGTCTATTGCCGGCGGCGGCAGTGTCGATGGTTGGAGACAGCGTGATGCTGGGTGCCGAACCCGCGGTGAAGGCCGAAGTGGCAGCGCTGGCTCAAGGCTCTCTTGCCATTGAAGCCGAGGTTGGTAATTCAGTCGAAAACTGCATACAAACATTGGCTGGTCTGAAGCAGAAGGGTCGCCTGGGGTCAAAAGTCGTGGTGCATTGCGGCACGAACGGGCCATTGAAATCTGAAGATGTGAACCGAATCATGGAGGTTATCGGTACGCGTCGCCGGGTTGCCTTTTTGACTGTCCTCGTGGAACGAACTTGGGAAGCACCGAACAACTTGGTGCTGGAGCAGGTATTGCGGAAGTATCCCAATGCGACGGTGCTCGACTATGGAGCTGGTGCGAAGGATTGGTTGCCAAAGGAACGCTTCTTCGCGAAAGACGGATACCACCTCACCAAAGAGGGCTCGCAACGCTACGCAACGTTGATCGCGGATTGGGTCGCGAACCCGGAAATGCAGATTCCGGTTGTGCTTACCTCCGCGAAAGGCGACTGGGCGAGCGACATCGCCTATGACGGCCACGAAGTATTCCTTGCTCGCCAAGTGGAGGGAGAGGCGCAAGTTGTCGTTGAACGACGATCGGCGCAAACCGGTGAGCTATTCGCGACGATCGATGTAAACCAGGAATCGGTTATCGGTATTGCGACCGATCGCGATGGAGGAGTGTGGATCTCAGGTGGCGGCGATGGAGCTGTGCCGGTCACCACGGTATCGAAAATAGATACCACTACGAATGAAGTGGTGTTCACTACGCAGTTGCGCGGAGCAACGTGCGCCTGTCCAATCGTGGCGGGCCGTAGCGGCGTCTGGCTGGTGGGAAATGGAAGCCAGACAGTGGTTCGCATCGATTCAGATACCGGAAAAGTGATTCGTTCGATCGAGCTGCCGGGTGGCGCGCACGGCGCGACGCTTGTCGGTGAACGACTCTTCGTGGGTCTTGACGATTCACGGGTTGCGATCCTTGGCGTTGATAGCGCTTCGGTGTTGCGAGTAGTTGCACTTGACCGTCCATCGCTCACCGAAGACCGAACTATCCAGGGGCAAAGCATCATTTTGTCGATTCAAAAGGCACCTGGAGCCGCTGACAGTTTGTGGGCCACACGGGCCGACGGGGCCTCGTTTGAACTCTCCGACCTGAACGGTGATGTGCGAGCAACGTCTTCGGTTATAGATCCGTTTGTGACACCCGTTGCCGCTACTGCTGCGAGCGGGCGTGGGCTATGGGGGATCGTGAATGATCAACTTGTCGTGACCTATCCGTCCAGCACACAATTCCCGAACGAACTGGCCCAGTTCGACGTGAAAACAAAATCATTCGGCTCATTTTCGAAAGTGCGCCAACGCCTCAAGGCCGTGACGAGATACCCCGGCGGCTTTCATCGAGTGGTTGCAACTCAGTCGTCGTTATGGATAATGAGCGGTGATGAGTCCGGGCAAAGTGAATTCTTGGTCGTTGACCCGCGATTGAACAATCAAGGCGACGGGATCGCGCACCGTGAGTTCGTTCCAAGTTCGGCGTCGTTCGTGAATACGAAGCGTGGCTGGGTACTGGATCGGGGCGACTGTGTCGATGCAGTTTGTACGACGGCTCTGCTCGGCACCACCGACGGTGGATTGACATGGACGGAATTGACACCGCCGCCTGCCGTCGTGTTGCAGGATCGGGGCGACTTCCCATTCAGTCCAACGATCGCGTTCGCTGACGGAAAGACCGGATACGCCGCGTCGCGGACGAAGATTTCAATCACGGCGGACGGAGGAATCACGTGGAGCTCTGTGCCGCTTCCCGGTGCGAACGACGCCCGCTCGATCGCAGCGATGGCGTTGGCCGACGGGGTACTTCATGTCGTGATTGATGAGCAAGATGGATCTCCGTTCACGATCCATAGCTCACGGGTTCGCGACACGATTGTCTGGCAACGGGCCTCGGTATCCTTGGTGCGCGGCATCGGCGGCGGTCCGAGACCTTCGATTGACATCATTGGTCGCGACGGCGAAATTTGGGTCACGCAAATTCAACGCGGTGTGGTCAATGGAGCGAGAAAACACAATGGCCAATGGGTGCTCTGGGACCCTCCGTGTTTGAAACAAGGTGGCGTGCCGTCGCTTGCGCCATTAACGACTCGTCATCTTGTCGCAGCGTGCAACCCTCCATTCGGTGCCGAAACTGCGCCTGCCATTCTCGTTGAATCGTTCAAAGGAGGCGACTCGTTTGCGGAGGTCGCAACGCCCCCCGTTGGTGTGAACTATCTCCACCGCCTTACCGCCGCCTCGTCGGATGCATTGTTCGTGCCCGGCGAGCAACATCTCCTCCGTGGCACGCGCCGCAACGGTCGTTGGTCGTGGACACCGACTCTTTACATCGGTGTTGGTGATATCGCCGAGGAATCATTCGCCTCCCAAGGCAGCGGCTACGTGATTGTCAACACCCACGACGGCGGTAATCGGATGTTCACAAGCCAAGACGCCGGAAAACAATGGCAACAACTCAACTTTGACGGGGTCACGCGGGTGCCTCGCGTCGGCCGATGACTCGGTGTCGCCGTCGGTTTGCTTACCATTCTGCGCTACAGAACTAGAATCAGTTCTAGTTTTGTAGGAGATCGGGAGTTGCCGTTGTGGCTGATGCAGTGAACGAAGAGACCGTCGAAGAGGCAGCGTTTCGCGCCAAGGTTCGAGCGTTTCTTGAAGGTGCAGCGACCCTGAAGGCGGGTGGCGCCGATCTCAGCAATCCGATGGGCAACACTGACACCAGCAAAGAAGCTGAGATCGAACACACCCGCGCGAGCCGCGCGTGGCAACGAACGTTGTACGACAACGGGTGGGCTGGCATCACTTGGCCGAAGGAATACGGCGGGTTGGGTTTGCCCGCGAAGTACGCCAGAATCTTCGCGCAGGAAGAGTCGAAGTTCAACGTTTCGGTTGGCATGCTGAGTGTGGCGCTGCAAATGGTCGGCCCCACGATCATGGCTCACGGCACTGAAGCGCAAAAGGCTGAGTATCTCCCGAAGATTTTGCGCGGTGAGCACTACTGGTGCCAGCTGTATTCCGAACCGGGTGCAGGTTCTGATCTTGCCGGCCTCACGACGAGGGCCGATCTCGACGGCGATGAATACATCGTGAACGGCCAGAAGGTCTGGAACTCCGGCGCGCACTTTGCCGATATGGGCATCTTGTTGGTGCGCACGAATTGGGACGTCCCGAAACACCGTGGCATCACGTACATGCTGATCGACATGCATTCGCCCGGCGTCGAGGTCCGGCCGTTGGTGCAAATCACTGGGCATGCTCACTTCAACGAAACGTTTCTCACCAATGTGCGAATCCCTGCCGCGAACGTATTAGGTGACGTCGACGACGGCTGGCGTGTCACACAGACCACGTTGATGCACGAACGGTCGATGATCGGCGCCGGTGGCGGGGGAGTCACGTTCAAAGCGATTCACGAACTCGCGCGGTCGTGCGGCGTTACCGATGATCGCAACACGCGCCAAGAACTTGCGAAGTGTTACACGCGTTTCGAGTTGTTGAAATGGCTCGGCCTGCGGGCCCGCGCCGCTGCGCAAAAGGGCAACGCACTAGGACCCGAATCCAGTGTGATGAAGCTGTTCATCTCTGATCGAGTTGCGCGCGATGGCGATTTGCTGATGGCGATCGAGGGCGCCAACGGCATGCTGACCAACGCTGATGCTCCTGCCAACGGCATGTGGCAGCAAGTGTTCATGAGCCAGTGGTCGATCCGTATCGGCGGTGGTACCGAACAGGTGCAGCGCAACGTGCTTGGCGAACGAGTACTCGGGCTGCCGGGCGAGCCACGCCCCGATAAGACGCTGCCATTCAAAGACGTCCCCCGCAACTAGCACCGACCCCCTTCTGACCCCACCGCCCAACGAAGCGTGTTCTTTTGCCCGTGACTGTCGATGGCCAAAGCAGAACCCTCGAAAGGGGTACGTCGGTGTGGAACGTGCCCTACTTGCGGCCTTCTCGGATCGCTTCGATGAGCCGGTCGGTTTGTTCGCGTTGTTCGTAGATGTTGCGGATCATCCACCAACGAAGATGCCGCGTGATCGAGTTGCGGAGCCATATCAAGGCTCCTACGACCGCGAGCACGACACCGATGGTTCCAAGTATCGCGTTGCGATGAACTTCTTCGATAGCTCCGGCGTTCTTCGCCGAGCTGTAGCCGATAATGGCGACGACAATGCCGACGACGACAATGGCGATGCCTGCGATTGATCCGGCGCCTTCAAGCTGCGCTTTCTTGCCGCCCATCTTGATCGATTCGACCTCGCTGCGAAACGCCGTGAGTCGATCGCTCGACATCACGGCGCCGCTAGCCGGTACGTCGACCGGTGGGTTACTTGCAGTGGGTTGGTCGCTCATAGCGAGGCCTTTCGTGACGGCAGACTAAGAATTTGGGGTGGTGGCAAGATAAGCGGATTGCAAGGTCTCAGCGATTTCGTTGGGTGTCCCGGTGCCAACGATTCGGCCGTGCAACATGATCGCCGCGACGTCCGCTATGCCCAATAGTTCGTGAACAAACTGTTCGACGATAAGAATCGATAGGCCCGACTCCGCGATGCGCCGGACGTGTCCGTACAGCTCTTCGACGATGATTGGTGCAAGTCCCATCGAGAGTTCATCGACCAGCAATACAGCCGGGTCGGTTGCCAACGCTCGCGCCATTGCGAGCATCTGTTGTTCGCCACCGCTTAAGGTGCCGGCCGTTTGTTTGCGGCGCTCTCCAAGCCGTGGAAATAGTTCGTACGCACGGTCCTGCACTGACGCAAACGAATTGCCGGTGAACGTGGCCATGCGGAGATTTTCTGTGACGGTCAGGTTCGGAAAGATTCCGCGGCCCTCGGGGATGAGACACAATCCGGTCCGGGCGAGTTTGTCGGCCGGTATCCCAGTGACATCGACCCCCATGATGGTGAGGGTGCCAGTGCGCGGGACGATCTGCCCGCTAGCGACACCAAGTGTCGTGGTTTTGCCAGCACCGTTCGGACCAAGTAGCGCGTACACCTGGCCAGGCTCAACGGTGAGGTCCACGCCGTGAAGCACGTCGAGAGTCCCGTACCCTGCGTGAATGCCACGCAATTCAAGGACAGGTGTGGGTGGCGGATTCATGACTCTGCCTTTGCGACCGACCCAAGGTAGGCACGCTGAACGTGTTCATCATTTTGGATCTCGGTTGGGGTGCCCCGCGCGATGATCTTGCCGAAGTCGAGCACATTGATGTAATTGCAAGTGGTCATCACTAACGGCATGTCGTGTTCCACGAGCAGGATCGCTAGACCTTCTTGTGCAAGCGCGTGCATGAGGACGCCTAAGACATCGGTTTCCGATTCGTCGAGCCCAGAAGATGGCTCGTCGAGCAGCAGCACCGATGGTTTGACCGCAAGGGCCCGCGCGACCTCGACGAGGCGGGCGTTTCCAGTTGGCAGGTCTTCGGCGCGCGCGTCGGCTAGATGCTGAATCCCAACCCGGCCCAAAATCGTCTCGGTTTCTTCGGCCGCGTCGTATTTCGTCGTCGACCATCGTCGGCGCATCTCTGCAGCGACCAAGACGTTCTCGCGCACCGTGAGGCTTCCGAATGCTTCTAATCGCTGGAAGGTGCGAGCGATGCCGAGCCGCGCGCGTTTGTACGGCTTCGCTTTACGAAGGTCGCGATCATCGAGTGTCACAGTGCCGCCCGACGGCGCCTGGAGCCCAGTGATCACATTAAAGAGCGTTGTCTTGCCTGCGCCGTTCGGTCCGATTAAACCAGTGACCGAGCCCGACTCGACCGTGAATGACGCGGCGTCGACGGCAGTCAATCCGCCGAATCGCACCGAAACGTCGTGGACGGTGAGACTCGTCATGACGAACCCCGCGGTGCCAACGCGTCGGTGACACGCAGCTGGCGTTCGACTTCTGCGATCGACGACGCCGTCAGCGCGATCGAGAGCCCTATTTCGCTTGACTGCGCGGCATAGCGTTCGGCTTTACGGGCGCGTTCAGCGCTTGCGACCTTGCGTGCTGCTGTGTCTCCAGGTACTAGCGGGGCAAAGCCTTTGCCTACGGCGACGACCGCGCCCTCAGGATTTTGGATGATGCCCAATGCCGCGAACCCAGGCGCGATTTGTTCTAAGCCGCGTAGCTTTGGTTCGAGCCAAAGCAGCCAGGAAACTTCTGCGGATTTCTCGCGCAGGATGATGATCGGCAGTTGAAAGACGCCGGCAAATACGGCACCAGAGACTAAGGCGATTCCGCCGACGACCATTTGCAATACGAGGCCGAGCCCTGCAATCGCTTCGAAGCGGCCCGAGTCTGTATTGATGTAGAACATCGCGAGAAACGAACCGCCGAGCCCCGCGACGAAGGCTGAAATCGTGAATACCACCACTTTGGTCTCAAAAATATTGACGCCCACAGTCGCGGAAGCTGCCTCGCTGTCGCGCATCGCCACCAGACGTCGCCCAAACGACGACGTTCGGATTGCCATGAGCGCCAACGCAATGATCGCGAATACGACGGTCAACAACGTGAGGTATGCCTGGTTACCGGAAAATGAAATGCCGAACCACGTTTGGCGAGGCGTCGTCAGTGATACGCCGCCGTACATCCGCGAGTTGTTGAGAATCGCGTCTCGGGTGAAGTATGCGAATGCGAATGTGGCTAGGCCGAGATAGAGACCTTGAAGTCGAACTGCGATGAGGCTCAAAGCGGCACCGACGGGCGCGGCGGCGATCGCTCCAATCAAGATGGCCAACGGACGGCCGGATTCGCCGCCAAAGTGAGCAAACGCTGCCGCGCCAATGCCTGCGAACGCGAGGGGAGCGAATGACACTTGTCCGGCCCAACCGGTGAGCGGCACCAAGGACAGCGCGACGATTGCAAGACCCATTGCCAACGTGAGGCGACTGAGATTGGTCGCCGACTGCAAAAGCCCAAACAGGGGCATCGTCACGACAAGGACCGCGAGTCCGATCGCACCTTGGCGCGGGGGTACGACTCGTGCCCGTCGTCGCACTCCGCTAAAACGCGCGAACTTCAAGCTCGCAGGAGGTAGTAACAGCAGCACCACAAACAGCATCACTTCAGGGATGCGTTCCTTGGCTGGTTGCCAATCGCCGGTGAACGACAGATACACCGACGCGAATTGCATGAGGAGCGCAAGGATCAATGCCCCTAGGTACGTGAGGGGGAGGCTCCGCATGCGCCCGACCGCGGCCGCCGCAAACGCTGGTACGAGCGTCGCTAGGACTAGGGATGCGCCGACCCCGATTTCGTTCGCGTATAACACTCCCGCAAGCGCGGCAAGGCACGATCCCAACATCCAGGAAAACGACGAGACGCGCTCCGACGGTACACCGCTGAGTTGTGCGAGCCCTTGGTTGTCAACAACGGCCCGCATCGCGATGCCCAGTCGGGTCGCGTAGAGCAGGAATCGCAAGCCGACAACCAACACAACTGCAACGACCAACGCGATCAAACGGTGCCAAGTGAGGGTAACGCCTGAAATTTGGAAGCCCTCGATGCCGAAGAATGGATTTACCGTATGACTTTGATTCGGATCCCAGATTGTGTTGGCCACTCCGATGAACCCGAGCAGCAAACCGACCGTAACCATGAGCTGCACCACCAGGTCTTTGCCAACGAGGTGCCGCATGATCAGGCGGTTCAGCATCCAACCAAACGCGGGTGCGAACCCGAGAACGGTCACGGCCACGGACAACACGTTCGGCCAACCCCAATCTACGTGTAGTTGCCAGTACACGTACGCGGCCAGCATCCCGATCGCGCCTTGCGCGAAGTTAAAGACGCCGGTGGTGGTGTACACGACGACAAGCCCGGTTGCAGCCAACGCGAAAATGCCAGCGAGCGGTAGCGCAAATATCAGGAGTTGGATGAGACTTTCGCCCGTGACCGGGCGCCCGCCCCAGGTCGCGACCGCGACCGTCAGTACGACGGTCGCGGCCACTATTGGGCCGAGGCTTCGACGCACGGACACGTCAGGGTTTGAATGCCGTCGATGCGTCGATGCGGAACGTTTCGGTTTTGCCATCGCAGTTGAAGGTGCCTGCTGCGGTTGGCTCGACTCGTTTGAACTTGCCGTCGACGACCTGCATCATGACGTAGCAGTGTGAACCCTTCTTACCACCAACATCGGTCTCGGGGATCAGACCCCCAGCATCGAAGTCGTGGAGGTTACGGGCAGCCTCAAGGATTGCGGCTCGCGTCAAACCGTTGACTCCGTCTGCGGCAACGACGGATTCGACTGATGCTGCGAATGCTTCAGCGGCGGCCCACGCTTGGATGCCAAAACCATCGGGCTTCGAGTTGTACTTGATAAGTGCGTCGAGCGTTGCGTTCGAACCGGCGTCTTCCAGAGGAAGAATCGTCAGCCATACGTACTGCCCCTCGACGGCGGCACCGCCTTCAGATAGCAGGCGCTTGTCGTAGCACTGCACGGAACAGTCCCAGACTTTGACTGTGTCGACACCCTGCACCAGTGATTCTTTGCGCAGGTGCACCGTGCCCGAGTAATCGAGTCCGACGCGGGCGTAGGTGGCTTTGTTGTCTTTAATGGCTTGCACGAACGGCGTGTACGCACTTTGTGGTGATAGTCCGCTGGCGCCGAACTCTTTGTCGAGTTTGATTCCCAGTTCCTGGCTGTAGCGAAAACCTGGCATTGACGAAGAAATCGTTGAGGGAAGATCGGCGGGGACTACCCAGACGCCATGGAGCGCGTCTTTTCCGAATTCGTTCAAGTAATACTGAAACGGGCCATCGCTCACGAGAAAGTCGCGCTCACCTTTGCCGGAATAAGGACATTGGCCCTGACCTGGCAATACTGCGAAGTCCCATTGTGAGCACTGTTGTGCCGGTTCGGTTTGCAGTACGGCGAAGTCGGTGATGCCCGTGGCGGCACCGGCTTGGTCTTTGCATTTCTCGATCGGCGCCACGTCGTTGAGGAACAACGCAGTCGTGCCGACGAGCGCAAACGCTTCGCCGCAAGCGGTTGTCAGCGAGTTCTTTGCTTCATCGGGGCTGAGCTTTGAGTCGAATACCTTGACGTCAATCTTGCGACACGCGAGTCCACCGTTGGCATTTTTGTATTCGGCCCATGCCTCGATTGCGTCAACCGAACCCTGGAATAGCCCTGGCTTGATCGGCGAGCCGGTGTCGGCGGTAACCGCGATTGTGATTTCGGAATCTGAAACGCCGATCTCAGTGGCCTTGGGAGATTCTTTCGCGCACGCATCCGCGGTCGTCGTGGTGGGATCGCCACCGGAGCTCGGGGTGGCATTGTCGATTGATCTTCCGCTGCCGCATGCCGCGAGAGTGACGGTCAGTGTGAGCGCGAGTGCGCCAATTCGAACACGTTGCACAGGTCCCCCTAGGGATTGCGGCCGTTGATCTGACAGGACGTCAGATTGAGCGACACTCTGCCTCACGAGTGGCAGGTAATGCAACAATCTCGCCGAGTTTTCTCGCTACTACACGGTAACAGGGCAGGTTGGACGGGCGAACGTCGGGTAGATCACTTGTCGAGCTTTGCCGCGATTCGCTCAAGTGCTTCGATGTTGCGGTCTTGCTGATGACGCTCTTCGAAGATGACCCGTAGCAACCAGTACCGCAAGTATCGCGTCATCGAATACCTCGCCCAAATGATGACTCCCGCCAGGCTCAGCACCGCGCACAGGATCGCGAGGATGATCTTTTCGTTTTGGACAAGTACGTCTGCGCTTTCGTGTGCGCTTTGCAGGGCAACGATCACGCCAACTATGCCGAGAATGAACAGAATGACGCCAAAGAGCACGAGGCCTCGCTCGGGTTCGGAATCGCCGCCTTTCACCTTGAGGCGCGCGAGTTCGGCATCGAACGTCGTTGTGGCTTCGTTGATCGTGGGCTTGTCATTTGACATAGCGATTCCTTGTTGTTCTTGGACGGACTAGTTGGTGCCGAGGTACGCCGCGGCGAGTTTGCTTGCAATAGTACGGGGGTCACCGATATCTTCGATTCGTCCGTGCAGCATGATCGCCGCGCGGTGAGCGATGTGTAACACGTCGTGTGCGAACTGTTCGATGATGAGAATCGACGTACCAGATTTTGCGATGTGGTCGACGGATTGGTACAGCTCCTCAACGATGAGCGGAGCGAGCCCCATAGAAAGCTCATCGAGCAGCAAGATTTTTGGATCAGTCGTCATGGCTCTCGCCATAGCGAGCATCTGTTGCTCGCCGCCCGACATCGTTCCGGCGGTTTGTTTCTGGCGTTCCTTGAGGCGTGGAAACTGTGTGAACGCTCGGTCGGTGATCTCGTCGATGGACTGACCGGTATGGGTCATCATCCGTAAATTTTCGAGAACCGTGAGATTTGGGAACACGCCGCGTCCCTCGGGAATGGTGCAAATACCGAGGCGCGCTAATGCATCGGGATCGATTCCGTTGGCGAGGCGCCCGCGCACGAGAAATTCTCCGGCCATTGGCTGAATTTGCCCGCTCAGTACTTTGAGCGTCGTCGATTTCCCCGAACCGTTGGGACCGAGCACAGCAAGCACTTCGCCAACTCCGAGCTGGAGATCAATCCGGTGCAGGACTTCGATCGCTCCGTACCCGGCTTGTACGCCGCGCAGCTCTAATGCGGGTATCTCATTGAGGACCAGACGATCGACCGAACCGGGCGCCGTGACCTTGGCAACGTTGGGACGCTCGTCGCGTGAGGATTCTCCGTCGCCGAGATACGCGGCGCGGACGTTGGTGTCATTCTGGATCTCTTGGGGCGTGCCCTTGGCAATAATTCGCCCAAAATCGAGGACGTGAATCATCGAACAGGTTGCCATCACAAAGGGCATGTCGTGCTCAACAAGCAACACAGCGAGGCCGTCCTGTACGAGTTCTCGCAGCAACGCGCTGATCTCGTCGGTTTCTTCTTCGTTGAGGCCAGACGACGGCTCATCGAGCAGCAGTAAGCGGGGTTTTGCCGCGAGGGCCCGAGCGAGTTCGATAAGTCTCGCGGTCCCTGTTGGTAAGCCAGCAACGCGCTCATCTGCGATCGAGGTGAGACCGACACGATCCATGATTTCGTCCGCGACGACCGCAGGGTCGAAATCGTCACCCGACCAGCTCTGTCGCATTTCCGCCGCGACTCGTACATTGTCTCGAGCGCTGAGCGAGCCAAATGCTTCGAGGCGCTGAAACGTACGGCTCATGCCCTGTCGCGCCCGTCGGTGGGGCTTCATGCGGTCGATCGATTTTCCGTCGAAGCTCACACTGCCACTAATGGTTGGTTGCAGGCCTGTGATGACGTTGAACAACGTCGTCTTGCCCGCACCATTTGGGCCAATTAACCCGGTAACAGTTCCAGGTTCGACGTCGAGCGTCACATCGGTGAGGGCGTGGAGCCCACCGAATCGAACGTTGACTTCGTGAATATCGAGCAAACCCATTTCAGTTACGGCCTCGTAGCGCTGATCCTGCCAGCGACGCAACGTCGATGTCGTGGTCCGGGAGTCGGAAGGCAGCGGGGACGCCAAGGCGTCGATCCAAATTGTTGAGATCTTCGTTCGTGAACGGACGAAGATCTCCCGCTCCTGCGACGTCTCCGATCTCGTTGGGGTCAATTGCTGCTGGTGTGCCGCGGTTCCATGGCATCATCCGTGAGAATCCATCTACGAATCCTCCCGCCGCGCCATCTGGGTCGCGCATGATGTTGAGCGAAGCAAATGCCGGGCCAAACTTTTCGAGTGCGGAGAACAACCCGGAGAATGGCGCGGCGACGAGTTTCTCTTGGATAAAGACAATGAACTGGCTAAAAACGCCGCCCGCAAATGCGCCACTGACTAGCGAAACGCCACCGATCACAGCAATGAGCGTGTCGCCCAGACCTCCGATCGCGTCTAGCTTTCCGTCGCTGCCCGAGAGAAGGTTCATCGAGCTCAGTACGCCTGCGATTCCTGCGATCGATGCTGACATCGCGAACACTGCGAGTTTGGTCATCGTGAGGTTGACCCCAAGCGTGGCACACGCTGCCGGGCTATCTTTCATTGCGATTAGTCGTCGTCCGAATCGACTTCGGCGAACGGCTACAAGACACATGCCGATTGCTGTGAATACGAGCGCACAAAAGACAATGAACGTTCGTTGGTTGTCGAGGCTGATGCCGAAGATTTTCGGACGTACGAATTCGACGGCGCGCGACCCGAACGCGAACGGTTGGCTATAGAACAGCGAGGCGCCGCGCGCTACTGCAAACGTAGCGAGCGCAAGGTAGAGGCCGCGCAATCGTAACGCTGGAAGTGCAACTACAACGCCAGCGACTGTTGCTGCGACTGCAGCAGTGACGAATCCGATTGGACGCCCCTGGCCGGCGAATGAGCGGGTGAAGCCCAAGATTCCGATTCCAACGAAAAATACCTGTCCTAGCGAGACTTGCCCCGCCCAACCGGCAAGCGGTACGTAGCTCAACAGGAGCACCGCGGTGACGAGCACAGTTGTGATTCGATTTAGTCCGGACGTGTCGTTGAGGACGTAACTCATCGCCACGACGAACAAAGTGATTGCGCCAAAGCCCATCGCAGCTTCGTGGAGTTTCGGAGTGCGAAAGAGCCGCCGCAATCCCTGTGTCGTGGCGAATTCCAGACGGTCCTGGGGTAATGCGAGGAGCACGAAAATCAGAAAGATCGTCGGGATGTTGTCGGGGAGCTTCGCCCATCGGGGATTTGTGAGATCCCAAAAGGTTGATCCGAACGTCGACAGCAAACCCAATATCAGCGCGCCAAGAAATGTGAGTGGCAAACTTTTCAGGCGCCCGAAGATCGCTGCCGCAAAGGCGTTCACGATCAGCAGCGTGAGTGCGACCGAGCTGAGTCCCACCTCCGGCGCAGCCAGAATTCCAGCAGTCGCGGCGAGTGATGACGCAAGAGCCCACGACAATCGCGATGGTGCGTCGGGCCGAGCGCCGTTCAGTGCTGCGAGTTCTTTGTTATCAACTACGGCGCGCATCGCAACGCCGATGCGCGTCTTGAACAACAAGATGCGCAGGAAGATGGCAAGCCCGATAGCGATCAGCAACGTGATGAATCGACTCCAGGCGATGTTGACCCCGCCGATTGCGAATGCCGACGATTGGCCGAAGAATGCTGGGAAGGGGCGTGTCGAGTCGTCTTTCCAAGCGATCTTCACCAATGCCAGGATGAGAAACATCAACGCGATGGTGACTACAAGTTGTACTACCAGTGGCGCCTTCATGATTCTTCGCATGAGCACGCGCTCAACCATGATGCCGAACAGCGGGGCGATGATTCCCACAGTGACGAGCAACGCGACGGGTGCCGGAAGTTGCATTCCGATAAACGGTGCTTCGTTGAAACGAAGTTCCCAATAGATAAACGCCATCAACATGCCTATGGCGCCGTGCGCGAAATTGAATACGCCAGAAGTGGTGTACGTAACGACGAGTCCAGATGCCGATATGGCGAGTGCGGCGCCAGCGATCACTCCGTAAATCACGACGCTCAGCGCTTTATCTGATGTAAATGGACCTCTCCACAAGCTGATGGTGAACGCCAGAAACAAACCGACGCCGCTCAACACTACAAGCGCGCTGACGAGTTGTTTTTGCTTCACGCGTCCTCGCTTCTCAATGGCGAAGGAGATAGGAATGATGGGTTGGGGGAGGTCGCGATGACCGTCCCCCAACGTGCAGCATCGCCTGTCTCTAGTCCTGGAGGTCTTTTTCGATTTCGCTGATGTTCTTGGGATCGCAGTCGAGCTTGCCGGGTTCGGTCGGGAACTTTCGAACGAATTTGCCGTCCTCCACCTGCATCACGACTATGCATCCGGCGGCGAGGCGTCCGGCAACGTCGGTGTCGCCAAGGAGACCGTCGGCATTGAAACTGTTCACGGTGCTGAGCGCCGCCAACAAGCTGGCTCGGGTCAGACCGTTTATGCCGTCTTTGGCCACCACGGCTTCAACTGTCTCTTTGAATAACAACGCCGAAGCCCAAGCCTGCACCCCGAAGCCATCGGCTTTGTCGGCGCCGGTGTATTTCACGAATGCCGCAGCCGCAGGAACGGCCTGTTGTTCGGCTTCGTCATAAAACGGCACAAACGGCATGTGTACGTAAGTACCCTCGGCTTGTTCGCGACCTTCTTCGAGGAATCCGCTGTCGTAGCAGGTCAGCACGCACGCCCATACCTTGACCGTGTCGACGCCTTGGGCTTCCGCCTCCCGACGGAACTTCAGCAACGATTGGTACCCGCCACCACTTTCAGCGAAATTCGACTTGTTGTCCTTCAAGGCTTGGACGTACGGGCCGTAGGTGACTTGTTCGGCGAATCCGGACACTGGGAACTCGGCATCCTTTTTGATTCCCAACACGTTTTGGAGCGCATAGAACCGGGGCCGGTTGCCGTTGGTGGCCGTTTGTGAATCTGCAGCTTGCAGGTACACGCCGTGTAGATCTTTTTCGACGTTTTCCAGCAACCAGGTGTAGGCACCGGTGCGCGCGCGGAACTTTTGGGTTGCACCATCGGGGTACACGCGCTCCGGAGGCAGAGCGGAGAACGTCATGGGCGAACGTTGCTGACTCGGGTCGACTGAAATCCCCGCGATATCAGGGATGCCGGTTGCATCGCCCGCGAGATCATTGCACTTGATGATCGGATCCATGCTGCTCACGAAAACAATGGTGGTTCCTACGAGCGCGAAGTTCTTCTCGCATGCCTCTTGCATGGCAGTTTTGGTGGCTTCTGCGTTGAGTTTCGTGTCGATGAAGTTGACCTTCAACTTCCGACCGGCAATGCCGCCGAGCTCCTCGTTGACGTAGGTCTCGAAACCCAACAAGGCGTCACGCGAACCCGCGAACAAGCCTGGGACGATCGGGTTCTCGACGTCTGCCAACACCGCGATGCTGATTTCGGTCTCGGTGATGCCGACTTCGGTTGCCTTCGTGGGCTCAGCCGGCAGCGTTGTGCTCACTCCACCCGCGGTCGTGATTGGTTCTTTGGCCTTTTCCTTTTCGCCGCACGCCGCGGCAATCATTGCGAGCGTGAGGCCCGCGGCGATGAGACGGCTGGTTCGCTTCAAAGTGAATCCCCTTGTTGATGATGGATCGGGCACGATAACAGACGAATCTGACTGCTCGTCAGATTCCGCGAGAGAGACTTTTGCACGCGCGGCTCGCGGTTGGCAAAGCTGCAACTATGAGCGCTCACGATATTGTCGATATTTGGGTCAACCTCGTTACGAAACAGTCCGCTGCGGCATTTCTCGGTGATCGCGCAAACGCGCACATTCCGGGCTATCTCGGTGGCGACGGGAGCAAAGGAATCGGCGCGAGCGCGCTGTTGGACGTCATGGATGAACTCGATGTTGCGACGGGGATCCTCTGCCCTGGTCTCGGTCACGGCGATGATTCGTCGCTCGATCTCGCCGACGAGCACAAGGGCCGGTTCTTGGTCGCGCTCGGAGCCGCGAACCCAGAGACGCCAACGCGAAATGTGCGCCGCATCCGTGAACTCGCGCAGCATTCCTGCACTGCCATGGTCCGTGTAATGCCGTTGGCGACGCAGGTGCCGATCAACCACCCATTGCATTACCCAATTTATGCTGCGTGTGAGGAGATGGGCTTGCCGGTTTCAATCAATGCCGGTGTGCCTGGACCGCGCGTGCGATCGCGAGTGCAACATCCAGAGCTGCTCGAGGATGTGCTGATCGATTTTCCCGATCTCACCGTCGTTGTGGCGCATATGGGCCACCCGTACGAAGAGCTGCTCATGAACTTCATGCGTAAGTGGCCCAACCTCTACATGTCATGTACGGCATACTCGCCGAAGTACATGGACGCAGCGCTCCTGAAGTTCATGAATACCTCGACGTATAGAGGCCGGGTGTTGTGGGGCAGCGACGAGCCGTGGTTTCCGATGCGCCGTTCGTTGGGTGAGGCTCGCGCGTTGCCGCTCGACGACGAAGCGATGGCCCTATTTCTTGGTGGCACTGCGCGAAAGCTCTTCGATCGCACCGTCGCCGAGTTTGCGAAAGGGAGCAGTTGATATGGAATCATTAGCGCGAAGTGATCGCAGCGATCCCGGGACTCACTTGGCGGCTCGCCGGTTGGAACTGCATCCGTTCGGTGTGATGGTGGGGCCTGTTGGGCACCTTGCCGAGGAACGAGAACGTCTTTGGTCGTTGCAGTGGTCGAATTTCGATGTGGAGCCTCATAGCGCAACTATCGGTGCCGAAATTTTGGGGCTCAACCTCTGCACCCAACTCGACGACCTGGTAGTCGCCGAATTGCGCGAGGCCTTGAATGCATACAAAGTGCTGTTCTTTCGTGACCAACCGCTGACCGCAGCGCAACACGTCGCGTTCGCCCGCCGCTTTGGCGAATTAGAGGTACATCCATTCCTGCAATCGAACGCTGAGTTCCCAGAGTTGGTTCGATTTGAAAAGACATCCGAAACGGGTGGCTACGAGAATGGGTGGCATAGCGATGTCACCTGGCGTGAATGCCCTTCGCTTGGTTCAGTGTTGCATGCTATTGAGGTGCCTCGCAGCGGCGGCGACACGCTGTTCGCGGATATGGGGGCTGCCTACGACGGGCTCAGCGACGAGCTTCGCAGTGAGCTTGAAGGTTCGATTGCCGTGCACGATTACCTACAAGCCTTCGGGCATGGTGTGCCCAAAGATCAACGCGAAACCATGCGCAAGCAGTACCCGCAAGTACATCACCCCGTTGTTCGGACTCATCCCGAAACCGGGCGCAAGAGCTTGTTTGTCAACCGCTTCTTCACAACCGGGATTGTGGGTATGGAAGATGCCGCGGCGAAGGCGCTGATCGGACGGTTGGCGAGGGAAGCTGAAACGGTTGAGTATCAATGCCGTTTTCAATGGCAGGCCGATAGCGTCGCGTTCTGGGACAACCGAGCCGTCCAGCACTACGCGTCGAGTGACTACTGGCCGCATCGCAGAGTGATGGAGCGGGCGACCATCATCGGAGATCGCCCTCATTGACGTCACTTTCGACCCCCGTTCTGCGTATTGCTGCGAGTCGCGGACTGATGCGCGAGTCTCCTACCGTGCTGGTATGAACATTGTTGTCGTTGGCGCTGGAATCGCGGGGTTGGGGAGCGCTCTGGCATTAGCTCGTGATGGTCACACCGTGACTGTGCTGGAGCGTGACGCAACGCCCATGCCTGCGTCGGCTGACGAAGCCTTTCTGTGGGCACGACGTGGTGCTCCACAAGTGCGGCACTCGCACGCGATGCTCGCACGGCTTCGAAATTTGCTGCGCGATCGGTGCCCGGATGTTTTAGAGGCATTGCTGGATGCGGGTGCTACCGAGATGTTGTTTATGCAAAACCTCCCTGAAACATTGACCGACTTCGACGCTCGCGATGGCGATGGAGACCTCGTGGCTCTGGCGTGCCGACGCACGACCTTTGAGTGGGTGTTGCGCCGCTATGTGCTGTCGATCACAGGCATCGAGATTCGAGATGGCGTGCTGGTTGACGGTTTCGTCGTTGATGAACCGCAGGTTGCTCAAACACGTATTGAGACTCCCCGCGTCGTTGGTGTTCGAACCAACGCGGGGTTAGAACTAGCGGATCTTGTGATTGATGCAAGCGGGCCTCGAACTCCCTCGGCGACATGGCTCCACGACATTGGCGTGATTGAGCCTGAACCCGACGTGCAGATGAGCGAGATTGTGTATTTCTCGCGCTTCTACCGGCTGCGCGAGGGTTTTGAAGCGCCGGTGCTTGCGGGCCCGGTTGCTGGCGACCTCGGCTATCTGAAGTTCGCGGTGTTCGTTGGTGACAACCGTACGTTTTCGTTGACCTACGCCGTTGATTCGCAGGATCAAGAATTGCGTAGCCGCTTGGCTGATGCCGATGGGTTTGAACTTGCAGCGCAACAGCTGATGGCTGCTCGACCCTGGATCGATGGGCGTAGCGAACCGATTACCGAGGTACACGTAATGGCAGGTTTGAAGAACCGGCGAAGACATTTCGTAGTCGACGGATCTCCCATCGTTACGGGTGTGGTGAGTGTTGGCGATGCGTCGGTATGCACGAACCCGCTCTATGGGCGTGGGTGTTCCCTGTCCTTGGTGCACGCATTTGGCGTTGCAGATTTGGTGAAACTTCACGGAGCTGAACTTCGAGAGCTTGCGCTTGCAGTGGATGAATTCACGAGGCGAGAACTTGACCCGTGGTTCAAAGCCGCGGTCCAGCAAGACCTCGAAACAATCGAACTGCGGGAGTCGCGTGCCCTTGAGGGCGCGAGCGCAGGCGAGCGGGTGGAGTCGCGTGCCCTTGAGGGCGCGAGCGCAGGCGAGCGGGTGGATACCAGCGATGTAGTTGACCCAAAGCAATGGGCGCGCGATGTGTTTCGTGAAGGTTTGATGCCAGCAATGAGGACATCGCCGGTGGTGTTTCGGGCGTTTCTGCGGTGGTTTAATTTGCTCGCGACGCCAGATGCGCTGATGAACGACCCTGCGGTGATAGTTGCCGTATTGGCCTCGTATCAAGATCGGGAGCATCGCCCGCCGGAGCCGTTGATGGGTCCTGCGAGCCGGGATGCATTTCTTGTCGCAGTGTCTTGATGGGTTCAGCTGAATGATGGGTATACCAGATTGATGGCTGCCGAAGAGCGTCCGAATGTGCGGCGCGTTGTATCTCTCGGTGTGTGTCGATCACAGGAAGCACCGCGTTCGCGATCATGTTCGGATTAACGTTTCGTAGGTGTCGCGCTGGCGCACTCATGGAGGGAGCACGATGTTGAGAATTGCTGTCGACCAGGCACAGTGCGTGGGCCACGGACGCTGTTACGCGCTTGCCCCTGATGTGTTTGGCCCCGATGATTTTGGTCATTGCGAAATCCTCATCGATGAAGTGGCCCCTGGTTCCATGATGGAGGCACAAGCTCGTTTGGGTGCGCAGAATTGTCCCGAACAAGCGATCGTGATCTCAGACTGATCACAGACGGCGTGAGATCATCTTGACGCGTAGTGGGCGGCGATCGTGGCTGCGCTCAGCTCGCCGTTGAAGATCGCGACTTCATCGATTCGGCCGCGGAATTGGTACCCCGTGTCATTGGCCCAGCCGGAAATACGTGCATTGGGTCCGAGTCTGGCCCATGCCGCGCAGCTGCCCCAATTGTTGCCGCCGAGGTGCGAGATGGTTCTTGGTTGGCCATCGATGTACAGCTTGTTTCGTGAGAGATCGCCACTCACCCATACCGCGGCAACGTGCACCCATCGGTTCGCCATGCCGGTCGATGAGGTGCCTTCGACATTGCTGCAACCGTTATTGAAGCCGAGGCCGCCATATTGAAACCACAGGTCGGTCAACTGCCACCCGAAGGGCATCACACCTTGGGTCCCGTTCCAGTACATCCAGAATTCGACTGTTGTTGAAGCACCGGCAGTTGCGTTGACTGGAAGCCCCGACAACGTTACGGGCGATCCTACGAAGTTGGCGGCAGTGTTGGCGTCATTGGTGAGCGCGCCAGCTTGGCTTTTTTGTACGGAATTGCCGTACGTGCCGTGACGGTTGCCGCCGCTGCTGTCGTTGGCCGTCGAACCGTTTGCTTCGCCAAGGCGGTAGTACGCGATTGGATTACTTGCCAGTACCGTGGATGAATAGGTCCCGGGTTGCCCCGTTGGTGCGGGAGCGGATCCGGCGCACGTTCCGATGGTGGAGTAGGTGATCGTGGCGCCGCTAGTTGTGAAATCGTTGAGGGTGGAGGCTTTCGCCAGAAATCCGCCTTGCACGAGCGCAGCCTGATTCGCAGGGAGCGCAGAGTTCTTGGCTTGATAGGTCTCGACCGCGGTGCGTAGCGCGCGTGCGTCGGATGCGCATGCTGAATTCTGGCCCCGATCGCTAATCCCACCTACTGCGAAGACCACGACGCCAGCCAAGACACCAAGCACCGAAATCACAACGAGGAGTTCCGAAAGGGTGAATCCTGTTTCGTAGTGCATGCGATCGCCGCGGCATCGTTGCGTCCTGCTGCAGCGCATGGGTTCTTGATCGGCACCTTTGCAAAGAACTGAACGCGATTGCACGCGAGGCGCCGGCGGGTTACCTCGACGCTGCGTTGGCTCGCTCTGCGTGGCTAAGAATCGTGTTTGACGCGTTTGCTTGTACTCTCGATTTCGCCATCGTTGATCCACACGCGGAATGTGACTTCAACCGGGCCGTTGCGGAACTCCATCGTGATGTCGTCGCCCGTCCGCACGGGTTCATCAACGGTCCAACCTCGCTTGAGGCTGGTCGTGACTCGGAGCTTGCTGGGCGAGGTAAACCGAACCGTCGCAATCGCCCAAGTGGCGACGCGAAACTGTTGAGGATCGCCTAAATCTGTAGTTGTTGTAGTGGGCTTGCGCTTTGTGGTTGTGGTCACCTCCGGGGCGGCCGACGTTGAGGTGACGCCGCTCGGTTGCGTGGCTTCGGTTGGTGCACTACTCGGCCGAGATGAGGGCTGAAAGGGCTTGGAACCGTCGCCATTGGTCGACTCGGAGGGCGCCAGTACCGTGGTTGTGGAAGCTGGTATTCGACGGCGAGTTGTGCTGGGAGAATCGCTGCCTCTTGGATTGATAGGAGCCGTATCGTCGGTTTTCACGACTCCCGCTGCGCCGAGCGTGAGCCCTCCGGGACCCCAACGGTCGTTGGACAAGATGCCAAGGTTGAGCGTGATCCCGGCCGCCACGACCGCGGTCGCAGTCATGAATACGGCAAGAAATCTCACGACGCGATGCGTCATGAGACTGGACTTTGCGCGTGCCATAAGGGATGTATCGGCAATTTCGCGCTGAGCGTAAGTGCCATCATGGAGGCCATGGTAGGTGAAGAGGTTCGCTGTGAGCTTGCGCGAGCGATTCCACACAACTAGAACGTGTTCTCGCTTCGCAATTGGGCAGGCGGATCTGGTGTGGTGAGGAGCTTGCATGTACGTCGGGTATGACAAAGAGCACGTGGACCTGCGAGATGAACTGCGGGCGTATTACGCACAGCTGATCACTCCCGAGGTCGAAGAGGATCTCCGCAAAGGCGAGGGTGTCGGTCAAGCTTCTAAGGATCTTTGGAAGAAGATGGCTGCTGATGGTTGGTGTGGCCTCGGCTGGCCCACAGAATATGGCGGCAAGAATCTCACTCCGATCGAGCAGTTTGTATTTTTCGACGAGTCGATGCGGTCGGGTGCCCCGGTCCCGATGCTCACAATCAACTCAGTCGCGCCGACGATCATGCGCTATGGAAGCGAGGAACTCAAACAAGAGTTCATTCCGAGAATTCTCGCCGGCGAGATTCACTTCGCCATTGGATACACCGAATCTGAATCGGGTACCGACCTCGCGTCGTTGAAGACCAGTGCGGTGCGAGATGGAGATGAATACATCATCAACGGCCAGAAGGTGTTCACCTCGTTGGCGACAGGCGCTGACTATGTTTGGCTCGCGGTGCGTACCAATGCAGAGGTCAAGAAGCACAAGGGAATTTCCATCATCATCGTTCCCACCGATACGCCAGGGTTTAGTCACAAACCAATCGAGAACTTTGGGCAAATGAACACGAATATCACTTACTACGAGGACGTCCGGGTTCCTGCGAAGTATCTCGTGGGTGAGGAAAACGGTGGGTGGGGCTTAATTACCAATCAGTTGAACCATGAGCGAGTAACCCTGTGCAGTTCTGGGATCGTGGAACGCCAGCTCGGTGATGTCACGCAGTGGGCGAAGTCGACGAACCTGGCCGACGGCACTCGCGTGATCGATCAAGAATGGGTCCAGATCAACCTTGCCAAAGTGCACGCAAAACTTGAGTTTCTCAAGCTCGCGAACTGGAAAGTCGCGTGGAACGCGACCGCGGGAGCACCCCTCGACCCTGCGGCAGCGTCGACAATCAAAGTGTTTGGCACCGAGTTCTATTTGGAAACTGCACGGCTGTTACTTGAGGTTCTCGGTAGCGCGGCAGTGTTGCGTCGCGGGTCGCCGGGAGCTGTGGTGCGCGGGCGACTCGAACACATGGTGCGTTCGATGCACATCCTCACCTTTGGCGGCGGCGTCAATGAAATGCAGCGCGATCTCATCACGCTGTTCGGTCTTGGCATGCCATCGATTTCTCGCTAAGGACATCACATGGACTTTTCACTCTCAGAAACTCAGCACGATCTCACAGGATTGGCCCGCCAGATCCTGTCGGACCGGATGACATTGACGCACCTCAAGGCAGTCGAGCGCTCAGAGGAAGGCTTTGATCGCGACACGTGGAACGAGTTCGCGAAGGCGAATTTGCTCGGGATTTGTATTCCCGAATCCAACGGTGGTCTCGGGCTGACCTTTACCGACCTGTGCCTGGTGCTGCGCGAAATCGGTCGCTACGTGGCTCCGCTTCCAGCTGTCGCTTGCTTGGTATCTTCGGCGTTGCCGTGCGTGGAGTTCGGAACCCCGGAACAACAAGCGTGGATGCAGTCTGTGGTTTCAGGTGAGTTCATCGGCACAGCGGCGTTGCAAGAATACGGGGCCGACGCGTCGCAGCCTTATGTGACCGCCACCCCCGACGGCGACAACTGGCTCCTGAACGGTGTGAAGACCGCCGTCCCGTTTGCTGATGTCGCTGGTGCGATTCTCGTGCCCGCTCGTGTTGAGGGCACTCATGACATCGTGATCCTCAATGTGATGCAAGGTGCGAGTGGGATGACACTCGACCGTCAGGTCGGCCAAAATTATGAGCACCTTTTCGAAATCACCTTCACAAATACGCCAGCGGGGCGAGATGGTCAAATTGGAAGCGTTGCGCAAGGTCGAGAAATTCTCGAATGGATCCTCGATCGAACGATGCTTGCGATGTGTGCAGTTGTTGGTGGCGCGTGCGACGAAGCTGTGAAGATCACGGCTCAGTACACGATCGACCGCAAGCAGTTTGACCGCCAAATCGGCACGTTCCAGGCGGTGTCCCAACGAATGGGCGACGCATACATCAACAATCAGGCGATTGAACTCACGATGTTGCAAGCAGCCTCTCATCTTGACGAGGGGCGCATCGTTCCCGAAGAAGTCGCGACTGCAAAATGGTGGGCCTGCGAAGGCGGTAATCAAATTGGCCATGCTTGTTTGCATGTTCACGGCGGGATCAGCATTGATCTCGATTATCCGATTCACCGTTACTTCTTGTGGATCAAACAGGCTGAGTTCACCTTGGGTTCGGCGACGGCTCAGCTCCGGCGTATCGGAGCAATAATCGCGCAATAGCCGTTGGCAACGCTGGCGGAAATCCACCACATTTAATCGCAACCCGTGCACAATGTGGGTGATGACGTTTGTGTTGCAAGCTGGATTCGATGTTGAGATCAGCGATGGAGAATCACGCAGCCGAGATATCTATCGACTCGCAGATTTACCTCGGGATCTCAAAGAATTGGTGGTCTGCCAACGGTCGCGTGACGAAGTCGAGTGGTACTCGCCAGACGGTGCGCGTTGGCGGGTCTGGCCTGCCTTTGTGTGAGGTCATTCAAAACGTTGGATTGTCCGTTACTGACCCAGGGATCAGTTACGATCGGTGTTGGTGGCAAATCGTAGGAAGATCGGGCAGGGCCACCTAGCAAAGGTGACACACCCCGCGTTGCGCGACGCTGCGCCAAGCGTGTTTTGGCTTGATCGCGCGGGCTTTGAGTCAGTGCGACCGACGTTGACTGCCGAAATCGACTGCGATTTGTTGGTCATCGGCAGTGGGTATACCGGTCTCTGGACAGCACTCCAAGCCCTTGAGCGCGATCCTGGACGCGATGTGGTGGTCATCGATGCCACCACAACCGCGTATGGCGCATCGGGTCGTAACGGCGGATTTTGCGACGCCTCATTGACGCACGGTATTGCGAACGGCCTGAGCCATTTTCCGCAAGACATCGAGACGCTCCTACAACTTGGTCGCGACAATCTTGACGCGATGGAGAATTCATTGCATAAGTACAACATTGACGCAGATTTCGAGCGCACGGGCCAGATCTCGGTTGCGAACGCACCTTGGCAGGTTGAGAGCTTTCTCGAAGACTGTGAGCAACTTGTCTGCCATGGCGAAGACGCGGTGGTGCTCGATCGCGAGCAACTCCGAAACCACGTGGTATCGCCGCAACTCCACGGTGGCTTGTTGCACCGCAGCAACAATGCGCTCGTTGATCCGGCCAAGTTGTGTCGCGGGTTGGCAGAGGTATGTGAACAACTCGGCGCACGAATTTTCGACGCAACGCGGTGTACGGGGCTTGCGGTTCATGGAACAATGATTTATGCAACGACCGAACACGCGAACGTTCGTGCGGGCAAGGTTGTAATCGCCACCAACGCGTTTCCGGGATTGATTCCAGTCATACGTCGGCGGGTTGTGCCGGTCTGGGATTACGTTCTCATGACGGAACCACTGTCTGTTGCGCATCTTTCCGCGATCGGGTGGGCCGGTCGCGAGGGGCTTTCAGATGCGGCGAATTTGTTTCATTACTTTCGTTTGACCTCGGACGACCGAATCCTGTGGGGCGGCTACGACGCGTTGTACTACTTCAACGACAAGGTTGATATTCAACGTCGCGAACAATGTCCGAAGACGTTCGATTTGTTGGCTCGACAGTTTTTTGCAACCTTCCCTCAACTCGAAGGTTTGCGATTTACGCATCGATGGGGCGGGCCGATCGCCACGACGTCGCGGTTCTGCGCGACGTTCGGTACCACGATGCAAGGTCGGGTTTCCTTCGCAGCGGGCTATACCGGCCTAGGGGTAGGGGCTTCTCGGTTCGGTGCTCGAGTCGCTCTCGATCTCATCGATCAACCGGGGTCGGAGCTGCTCAAACTTGATTTCGTCCAGAACGCTCCGATTCCGTTTCCGCCCGAACCTGCGAGGTATCTCGGCATCCAAATGACTCGCCGCGCAATCGCGCGGAGCGATGCAAATGAAGGTCGTCGGGGTCCGTGGTTGAAGCTACTTGATCGATTTGGCGTCGGTTTCGACAGCTAACTCCTACGTGTGGCCGCTAGCAGTTCCTCGACCGGCGTCATGTCAAAGGGTTGACTCATCATAACGATGATGTGCTCGGCACCGGATTGGACGTACTCTCGCCAAATATTGATTTCGGTAGGCATGATCGCGACAGTTCGTTCGATCTGGTTGGGTTTCCTGCCGACCTTTGCGCACCACTCGTTCAGGATCGCGTTTTTGCTGGCGAAGTTTGCTGGTGGTCCGAAGGTATTCCAAGCGTCAGCGTGTTCGGCGACGAGGCGAAGCGTGACCTTTTCGCCGCTGCCACCGATGAGAATCGGCATGTGTCCAGGCGGTTGCGGGTTCAGTGTGTCGAGACGATGGTTGATGCGATCGAGTGCTACGTCGAGTGCTTGGAGCCGCGCTGCGGCGGTACCAAACTCGTATCCGTATTCGGTGTAGTCACGTTCGAACCATCCTGAACCAACGCCCAAAATAAATCGTCCATCGGACAAGTGGTCGATGGTGCGCGCCATATCAGCAAGTAGATCAGGATTGCGATACGAATTGCACGTCACCAGTGCCCCAAATTCTGCGTGCTTTGTTTCGACGGCCATCGCCGCTAGGAGTGCGTAGCACTCGAAGTGCGTAGCATCCGGGTCTCCGAACAGAGGAAAGAAATGATCCCACAGCCAGATCGTGTCGACCTGTAGTTCGTCGGCTGCCCGCCAGGCTGCTCGGAGCGCGTCCGTGGTGGTGCCTTGAGGTTGTAGCTGTACACCGACTTTCACACGTGCCATGTCCCGCACTGTAGTTGCGGACATCACGGCGCGGGTTGAAGATCGACGCGCCGCCCGCCGTCGGTGAGGCGCACTACCGCTTCGCCGTGGAGCAGCTGACGAATCGGTTCTCCGACCGTTTCTTTGCGCCAGCCGTCGGCGAGGCGTCCGCCACCGGAGTTGATGAGTTCAGTCAGATCGGATCGGCTCGCTAGCAACGACGATTCGATTTTGAGTTCACTCGCGCGTTGATTGAGCCAAGCTGCGATGACCGATACTGCTGGCGCGAGCGTTCGGTCCGTTTCGTCACGAGCCGGCAACACGAGATCTTCTGTCTTGAGGCTGGCTCCGAGCTCAATCGCGGCCAGCAGACCATTGGCCACGGTGTCTTTGAGAACGCGACCGTCGATACCTCGCACCGCGGCGAGTTCATCGCGAGTTCGGGGAGGACGTGAAATGACACCGGCCATGGCCAAGTCGGAGAGAATGAAGCGCGTTGGTTGATCGAGTTCGGCACCCCGCACTTCGCGCCACGCGGCGACCTCTTGCGCGACCCCACGCGACTTGCCACGAAGTTGACGGTGCCCTTTGAGTTTCCACCAAGCTGTGCGCGGGTCGGGCCATGCCCGATTGCGCAGCAGACGTTCCTCACATTCGAGTTCGGCCCATGCAAGTCGATCACGTTTCGTGAGGTCGTCCCGAAGGCGGTTGGCAATGTGCAGCAAGTGGAGTACGTCTCCGGCGGCGTAGGTGCGCTGATTGTCGGTGAGCGGGCGCTTGGTCCAATCGGTCAAGCGATCGCCTTTGGAAATCTCCACGTCGGCGAGGCGCTCCGCGAGGTGCAGAAGTGATGGAGTGCCCATGCCACAGAACCCAGCGGCGATCTGGGTGTCGAACATGAGGGTCGGAGTCGACCCTGTGGCTCGGCCGAGTATCGCGAGATCTTGATCCCCAGCGTGGACGACCATGGTGGCGGGGCCATCAAGGATTTCAGCCAGGGGCTCCATTGAAATTGCTAAGGGATCGATGAGCGCGAGACCGCCTTCCCATGCGATCTGTACTAGCGCAAGCTTCGGAAAGTACGTCTTTTCGCCATGAAACTCCGTGTCGAGCGCGTATTCGGCAGCGCTGCGGAGTGACGCCACAACTGTGTTCAGCGCCGCGTCGGTGTCGATCCAGATTGGTTCCATTGCCCACAGCATGCCTCATCCACTAGCTGTAATCCTTGATCCAGCTCAAACCGTGGTCTGAAAGGAAGTTGGAAAGCCCGCTTGTGATCTTGGTGAACTCGTTTGTAATGAGCAACACCCCGAAGATCGCCATCACAACAGCCGAGGCAATCACGATTTTGTTGAAGTGGCGCCGCAGCCGAGAAATCGCTCGAACTGAGCGGGCCATCGTGAGCCCAGTGACGAGAAACGGTACGCCGAGCCCAAGGGTGAAAGCCAGCAACAGTGCGGCCCCCGCGACTGCGTCGCCATTTTGAATCGCAATGGTCGCGGCTGAGCCTGCGATCGGACCGATACAGGGTGTCCACCCGAACGCGAAGGCCGAGCCGAGCACGAGTGGTGCGGCCCGCCCGGCTCGATCGAGCTTCGGGTGAAATCGAAACTCTTGGTATACCCAAGGTGCTTTCGCCACGATTGAGCCGGCGAGAAATACTGCGAAGGTCAACACAATGAGCCCCGAGACGCGCGTGAGGAGCACTTGGTGTGACTTCAGAGCAGACCCAAAGGCTCCGAGTGCAGAGCCGGTTGGCACGTATACCAACGCGAATCCTGCGATGAATAGCGCGGTGGTAGCCGTTATTCTTCGACGCTGGCCTCGAGGTGATTCTTGCAGCGTTGCGAGATCGAGGCCAGTGATGACTGACAAATATCCAGGGACTAGCGGTAACACGCAAGGAGATAGAAACGAAAGGATGCCCGCGGCAAACGCGATGAGAAACGAGCCGGGTCCGACGCTGTCGAAACGCTGAAATACTCCAGCAATCACCTGTCCATTGTGCTGCACCGCCGTGCGGCGCTTCGCATCGCGGCGTTGTATCGCTCATACTTGGGTATGGAGAATCGTTGGTCCGATACCGATGTCCCCCGTGGCGATGCATACGACGCCCGCTGGCGGACCCTGCAAGCTGAGGGCGTCAACGTGCACGGCGAAGCTGACTGCGTTGAGCGACTGGTGCACGAGTTTGAGTTGGGATGTTCGGTGATCGATGCTGGCTGCGGCACTGGTCGCGTAGCGATTGAGCTTGCGGCCAGGGGGTTTCGCGTGCTTGGAGTGGACGCTGATCTCGCGATGTTGGAGCGCGCCAGGGTTAAGGCCCCACATCTTGAGTGGACGCTTGCCGATTTGGCGCATTGGGAGCCTCCTGGGGAGCAGGGTGCACTACCAATGCAGTTCGATGTCGCTGTATTGGCGGGCAACGTCATGATCTTTGTTGCGGCCGGGACCGAACAAGCGGTGCTGGAATCGACGACCCGGGCGTTGCATGCACGAGGGATTGTCGTGGCTGGGTTTCAGGTGCGGCCCGACCGACTTTCGCTGCTGGACTACGACGTCTCTGCGTCGCGAGCCGGGCTCGAATTACTTACACGTTTCGCGACGTGGCAAGGGGATCCGTACGTCGGTGGCGACTATGCCGTGAGCGTGCACCGGCGTCTTACAGCCTGACCGACGGGAGGCGCACCTCAAAACGGGCGCCGCCCAGCGGCGCTCGAGAACATGTCACCGAGCCTTCATGCGAAGTGACAACCCGCTGTACGAGCGCGAGCCCTAGCCCTGCGCCTCCGAGTTCTCGACCTCGGCCTAGATCAGATCGGGCGAATCGTTCGAAGATGCGTCGCCATTCCGACTCCGGCACGCCGTCGCCGTCGTCGTCGACGCGCAACACGACTTCGTGGCCTTCAGTAACGAGTTCGAGTCGGACAACGTTTCGGGCATACCTCGCGGCGTTGTCGCACAAGTTCCGCACCACCTGTTCAAGTGCGCGACGATCGCCGATCACGCGACCAGCCGAGACAGCAGCTGTCGTGATTGGTTTGGCTCGTGCGTGGCTGGCTTCTGCGAGCACGATGTCGTCAAGGTCGACTTCAACACGTTTGAGTGGCTGTCCCTCTTCGATCCGAGCGAGTGCGAATAGGTCGTCGACAAGCCGTTCCAGCCGATCGCGCTCCGACAAGACTCGATCTGCAACCTCACTCCATTGCACAGAGTCGGGGTGTGCCAACGCGACCTCGAGTTCGGTACGCATCGATGCAATCGGCGATCGCAATTCGTGTGATGCGTCGGAAACGAATTGGCGTTGTCGTAGCTGAGAAGATTCGAGGCGGTCGAGCATCGCGTTCATCGTCGCTGCGAGTCGCGCGACCTCATCGTCGGTTTCGGGGACGGGGACGCGACGATCAATCGTCGATCCACTAATCGATTCGACCTCTTCGCGAATCTTCGCCACTGGCCGAAATGCTCTTCCCACGAATGTCCAAATCATTGCCGCAACCAATGCGATGAGCAGCGGTGTTGCGATGAGTAGCGACCGTCGCACGGTCTCTACGCTGCGATCTGCGCTGTCGAGGGAGCTCGCGACTTGCACCGTGTAGCAACACTTTCCGGTTACTGGGTTGATGACGCGCTGACTGAGCCGTTCGTATTTACTCTTTCCCGGCAGTTCGCGCGGTCGAACGCCTGCTGATAGCGGTTGAATGGGATCACTTCCATTGAGGTTTGTGCTCTCGATGACGTTGTTGGAATTGATGACTTGGTAGTACACCGGCTGCCCTTCGATTTGAAGTTGCGCGAATGGCGTGCCGTTGAGAATTTGTTGCACCACGCCTTTGAGGGCGGCGTTCGTTGCGTTCTTCACGGTCTCGTGTACCCGGTCGTCGACTACCCGCACAAGTCCGAATGCGGCCACGATAAACGCGATTGCGAATACTTCGGTCGCGACAATTGTTACGCGGGCGCGAACTGATTGCCGCATGGCTCAGTCGTTGTCCTCGACGACGATGCGGTAGCCAACGCCGCGAACAGTGTGAATGAGTTTGGTGGTGGCGTCAGCGTCGATCTTTTTACGGAGATACCCCACGTATACCTCCACGATGTTTGGATCCCCTTCAAATTCTGGTCCCCATACTTCGCGTAGGAGTTCTTGTTTCGGTGCGACGGAACCGTCGCGGCGCAGCAGTGCTTCCAGGAGCGCGTATTCACGGCGGGTCAGGCTGATCTCCATGCCGTCTCGTGTGCAACCGGCCGTGCCGGGATCGAGTGCGAGCGGCCCTAGTTCGAGGATGTTCGGGCGGGCCTGGGTGCGGCGCGCGAGCGCTCGCAATCGAGCTACGAGTACCACGAATGAGAATGGCTTGGATAAGAAGTCGTCGGCTCCGGTATCGAGTGATTCGGCTTCGTCGTATTCACCGTCTTTGGCCGTGAGCATCAAGATGGGCGTCCACACATCGGCCGCTCGCAAGAGCTCGCAGACCTTGAAACCGTTAAGCCCAGGAAGCAAAATATCGAGAAGGATCGCGTCGTGTCGACGTTCGAGACCGATTTCAAGGCCGAGCTTGCCGTCGTGCACGACTTCGACGTCGAAGCCTTCTGCGATCAGGCCGCGTTGCACCGCGTCCGCGAGTGCAACTTCGTCTTCAATCATCAATACGCGCATACCCACCATAAAAGCGCGAATCCACTCACGTCGCGGCGCGTGAGCTAGGTTTTTCTCAGATTTCTTGTGGATTCCGAACTCGACCCTCCCGAAGCAACATTTGCCAGCATTGGTGTGTCTGCTCGCCTTGTTGCAGCGCTCGCCGTCGGGGGCATTGAAAAGCCGTTCGCGATTCAGACGTTGGCAGTGCCCGATGCGCTTGCGGGCCGTCATGTACTCGGCAAAGCCAAGACCGGATCGGGCAAGACCTTGGCGTTCGGCGTTCCGATGCTTGACCGCGTGTCGTCGGCTACGCCTCATCACCCAACCGGATTGGTGTTGGTACCCACTCGCGAGCTTGCGAGCCAGGTCAGCGAAGTGCTCGAGCCTCTCGCGAAGGCTTTGGGCCTCGTAGTTGATGCCATGTACGGCGGTACTTCGATGGATCGTCAAATTGCTGCGCTCCATGCTGGAGTCGACATCGTTGTTGGCACTCCGGGGCGGCTCATCGACTTGATGGAACGCGGCGAGCTGCACCTCGATGCGATTCAGGTGCTGGTGCTCGACGAAGCCGACCGTATGGCCGACATGGGGTTTTTGCCCCAGGTGCAAAAGATTCTGTACCGAATCACCGGTGAACCACAGATCATGCTGTTTTCAGCGACACTTGATGGTGGCGTTGGCGCGATCGTACGTCGGTATATGAAGGATCCGATCTCCCACGAGGTCGGCGCCGATGAGCTCACCGTTGAACAGATGGAGCACCGTTTCCTGAGGGTCCACGCAATGGACAAAGTGAAAGTCGCGGCAGCGATTGTGCGGGGATCTGAAAGATCGTTGTTGTTCTGCCGAACTAAACGTATGGCTGACACGCTTGAAATGGCGCTGCGACGCGAAGGCGTCATGGCTGCTGCCCTGCATGGCGATCTCCGCCAAAGCGGGCGCGAGCGTGCCTTGAGTGATTTCGCAGACGGCAAGGTCAAGGCGTTGGTCGCGACGGATGTCGCGGCGCGTGGATTGCACATTGATGCGGTCGACGTTGTGGTGCACTACGACCCTGCCGAAGACCACAAGCAGTATCTTCATCGGTCTGGTCGGACCGCGCGTGCGGGCGAGAGCGGTGTTGCCGTGACATTGGCGCTGTGGAATGAAGAAAATACCGTCCGATTTTTGCAACGGCGCCTCGGTTTAGATTGCCCGGTTCCCGAGATCTTCTCCAACAATCCGGTGCTCGCCGATCTTGCTAATTGGGATCCTGCGGCGACTGCTGTTTAGTCGGACCCGGAGTCGGTTATGGCTGCTGCGTATCTGAGACTCGCCCGTCCGAAACAATGGATCAAGAATGTTCTCGTGTTTGCCGCGCCGGGCGCAGCAGGGGTTCTCACTGAAGCTGCGCCGCTCATTCGTACGAGTATTTCGTTCCTAGCCTTCGGGCTCGCCGCTTCCGGAACCTACGCCTGGAACGACGCGCTCGACGCGGAATCTGACCGAAATCATCCTACGAAACGAATTCGTCCGGTGGCGAGTGGAGCAATATCACCGCTAGCCGCGAAAGTATTTGGCGTTGCATGTTTCATTGGCGCCAGTGCCGTAGGTTTTGCGATCAACCGTAATCTCGGGACTGCAATTGTGGCCTACATCGTGTTGACCCTGTTGTACTCAATGAAGCTCAAACACGAGCCAGTACTGGATCTTGTCGCGGTGGCATCCGGGTTTGTGATCCGAACCGTGGGCGGTGGGGCTGCTGGCGAAGTACGCATTTCCACTTGGTTCCTCATCGTGGCTGGAGCGGGGTCGTTGTTTATCGTTACTGGGAAACGAACTGCCGAAGTGAAGCTGCTCGGGACCAAAGCGACCTCGCACCGCAAAGCACTTGAGGGATACTCCGATTCGTTTCTTCTCTATGTGCGTTCAGTGTCGTCTTCGGTAGCGATACTCGGATATTGCCTTTGGGCGTTTCAATTTTCTGAGCAAGCTGGCAACTCAACGTGGTTTGAACTCTCGATTGTGCCATTCGTGGTGGGCATGCTGCGGTATTCATTGTTGTTGGAACATGGCGAAGGTGGTGCGCCAGAAGATTTGGTTTTGGCCGACCCGGTGTTGTTGGGTGTGGGCGTTTCGTGGGTCGCGGTATTCGCTGCTGCGGTGTACTTGCTGTGAGTACACCTCTTGTCCGTCATGAGACGCTGCAGGGGTGGGGTCGCACGTCGCCGAGCGAATCTACCGTGTACGAACCAGATAGCGAATTCCAGGTGCCTGCGATTCTCGAAGCGTGGGAATCGGATGGCGGCGCTCAACGGCGCGGATCCATCGCGCGCGGGCTCGGGCGTAGTTATGGCGACGCCGCACAAAACGCTGGTGGGGCAGTGGTGAGCTCGGCTGCGCTGTCGAGAATTCTTGAGCTCGACCGCGCCGCAGCGACTGTGCGCGTTGAACCAGGCGTGAGCATCGAAGCGCTGTTGAAGTTTCTCGTGCCGCGCGGATTCTTCCCGACGGTCATTCCTGGTACCGGCATAGTTTCCGTCGGTGGCGGCATTGGCGCCGACATTCATGGCAAGTTTCGTCATGGGTCATTCTGCGACTTTGTCGATTCCGCGACGCTGGTAACGCCTGCGCTCGGCCCGATGCGAATCAGTGCCGAAACCAACGCGGATGTTTTCTGGGCAACGGCTGGAGGAATGGGGCTTACCGGCGTTGTGACTGAGGCGACGTTGCGTTTGCATCGCATCGCTACCTCGCAAATGCGGGTTGACACAACTCGGTGTCGCGACATCGACGACTGCATGACTGCCATGATGGATGATTCGCGTGGCGAGCGTTACAGCGTCGCGTGGATCGACTGCCTTGCGAATGGCGCGAACCTAGGGCGATCGATATTGGAGACCGCAGTTCATGCAACGGTCGGTGATTTACCGGCAGAGCGTGCGCGCGACCCACTCGCGTACGGTGCGGGACTCAGCGTTTCGGCGCCGCCGTGGATGCCCAATGGATTGCTCAATTCGTGGACGGTTAAAGCGTTCAACGAATTGTGGTTTCGAAAATCACCGAAGCGACCCCATCGCACCACGGTCAGCATTCCCACCTTTTTTCATCCGCTCGACATGGTGAAGGGATGGCCCAGTATCTATGGACGTCACGGATTCGTGCAGTACCAATTTGTCGTTCCCTACGGTCATGAACATGTTGTACGCATCATCTTGGAGCGGTTGTCAGCAGCCAAATGCGCGTCGTTTCTTGCGGTACTCAAACGGTTCGAGACGAGTAACGCGGGGCTGTTGTCGTTCCCTATGCCGGGTTGGACGTTGGCGCTTGATATCCCTGCAATGCATCCGGGTTTGAACAAGATCCTCGACGCATTCGACGATCTCGTGCTCGAAGCTGACGGGCGCGTCTACTTAGCAAAAGACGCGCGAGTCGCACCTCAGAGGTTCGCGGCGATGTACCCTCACCTCGAGCGATGGCGTGAGGTGCGTGCCCGACTCGACCCGAATTGCGCGCTCCAAAGCGACTTATCGCGTCGGTTGGGTTTGTAAGTTCTGTCGGTTGGCTTCAATTTTTGGTCGAGAAAGGAACTCCTTATGCGCGACGCGCTTGGCGATGTGCAGTCAGTGTTAGTGCTCGGAGGTCGCTCTGAGATTGCATTGGCGACCGTTCATTTGCTCGCGGGTCAGCGCCTCCAACGGGCAGTTTTAGCGGTGCGCAACCCCAAAGCAGCATCCGAGGAGGCCGACCGAATTCGCGCTGCGGGTGTCAGCGTTGACGTCGTAAAATTCGATGCTGCGGACACCGAATCACACGCAGCGTTCGTCGCTGCAATGTTCACCGATCGTGATATCGATCTTGTACTCGTCGCGTTCGGAATTGTCGGTGACCAAGCTCAGGCCGATCACGATGCGCAGCACGCACTCGAGATCGTGCACACCAATTTCCAGGGCGCAGTGTCGGTTCTGATTCCTATTGCCGACGCAATGTCGAGGCAAGGTCACGGAACCATCGCAGTGCTTTCTTCGGTTGCCGCGGTGCGGCCTCGGCGCGCGAATTTCGTCTATTCGTCGAGCAAAGCTGGGCTCGACGCATTCACAAATGGCTTGGCCGATATGTATGCGGGCACTGGTGTTCATGTGATGGCAGTGCGCCCGGGATTCGTCGCAACGCGGATGACCACGGGCATGAAGCCTGCACCGTTTGCGACGACGACCGACGTCGTCGCGCGTGCGATTGTGGATGGCATTCGGGCTCGGTCGACTGTCGTGTACGCGCCGGCGATACTGCGATTTGTGATGCCTGCATTGCAAATCGTGCCGCGGTTCGTGTGGCGTAAAATGCGGGCCTAACACGAACCAGTCACGCAACCAGTTATGAAACCAGTCTGGGGTTACTAGTCGGCGTCTCGACCACGCGTGACGCGAACGTTGCTGGCAACAGGTGGCCCTGTGCGCATACCCGCGCGGTATTTGCCATCGACTACCGGCAGGGATCCTCGGCGTAGCGCAGCCTGCATTGAGCGCCGCTTGGCCAGCCGGCGAGCTTTTTGGCGTTTAACCTGCGCACGGCGAGCGATGATGGCCCCGACGAACGCCACCGCGATGAGTATGAAGGTCAGCGTCGATACGCTCGAATCACTGTTTGTTGCGACGTTGCCGTTTCGTTCTTGTGTGGTGCGACTCGGATCAGAAGTTGTTGCGGGCGCAGATGTCGATACAGCGGAATTCGTAGCCACTGTTGTAGCGGCACCCAACCCCGATGACGTGGAGGCGGTGGATTGCGTGGCCAGTGCGGCAAAGTCGCGCTGTAGGGCTTTGCGTTGGCTAAAGCTTGTATAAGCCACGGCCGGCAGTTTTTCGTTGCCATCGCCGACAGCACCCAACTGTGTGGCGAAGCCTTGATCGAGGAGCTTCTGGGCCCACCCGAATGTGTCAGCTGATGACATGACTACCGCAATGATCGTTCTCCCATCGCGAGTCGCGGTTGCGGCGAGTGTGCCTCCGGCCTTGGTTGTGAAGCCGGTCTTTGCTCCGTCGGCGCCCGGGTATGAACGACTGAGGCCTGTGAGCAGGCTGTTGGAATTCTTGAGTGTGTGCGAGACGCCTTGCGGATCTGTGTACGTGTAGGAGGTGGTGGCCAACCACGATTGGATTTGCGGAACGCTTCGGGCGTTGCGGACTGCGATTGCGACGTCGTATGGACTCATTAAAGGTCCACCGCCGATCGATTGTTCATCGTCGAGGCCTGACGGGTCGTTGAACGTGCTCTCGGTCATTCCGATGCGGCGAGCGGTATCAGTTGCTGCGGCCCCAAAATCATCAACGTCGGGGGTGACATTTTCGGCGATCGCGAATGCGGCGTCATTGCCCGAACTCACCAAGAGCACGCCGAGTGCGGTCTTCATGGACCAGGTTTGGCCAGCTTGCATGCCGTTCGGAAACCGATTCTGTGACCCATGTTGTACAGCTTTGGCAGTGATCGAGATCTTGCTGTTGACGCTGAGGCGATCAAGGGCTGTTAAGGCAGTAACGATCTTGACCATCGAGGCTGGTGGGCGAGGCGTATGGGCGTCGCGGGATGCCAACACATTGCCGGTACCGGCATCGACGAGGATCCAACCTGCAGGTTCGGGAGTGGTCGGTTCGACGGCCTCGGCTGGGGCCGTAGTCGTCGCGGCCCCGAAAAAACTGACCGAGGCGCACATGAGCACCGCAGCCGCGGTGCGGCGAGAAAAGGAATGCCGCATGAGCGGCCCACGTTAGGCGAATCGCGCTTTGGAGCCGAGTCATAGCCCGCGGATGCCCGCGCCGTGTGTGCAACGGCGCCGCCACTCAGTACGCGAGATGCAAAAAACCCGAAAACGATCGGAGGAGCATTGCTACGAAGTGCGAAAATAGCTGCAATGGAACGAATCTCTGCACGTATCGCCGCAATCAAAGAGTCGGCGACTTTGGCCGTGGACTCGAAAGCAAAAGCATTGCAGGCCGCTGGGGAACCGGTTGTCGGATTCGGTGCTGGAGAACCAGATTTTCCTACTCCGCCACACATCGTTGCCGCGGCGGTGGCGGCGTGCAATGAACCTCGATATCACCGGTATTCGCCAACGCCAGGGTTGCCGGCTCTGCGCGATGCGATCGCAGCCAAAACGAAGCGCGATAGCGGAATTGATGTTGACGCCGCGAACGTCCTTGTGACGAATGGCGGCAAGCATGCCGTGTACAACACGTTCCAAACGTTGCTGAACCCCGGTGACGAAGTGTTGCTCCCTGCTCCGTATTGGACTACCTACCCCGAAGCCATCGAATTGGGTGGGGGCGTTCCGGTTGTGATTGAGACCGATGAGTTGAACGGTTTTCGGGTCACATTGGCGCAGCTTGAAGCGGCTCGGACTCCGCGCACAAAGGTGTTGTTGTTCGTATCGCCGTCGAACCCCACGGGAGCCGTGTATCCGCGCGGTGAGGTTGCCGCGATTGGTCAGTGGGCCGTTGAGCACGGAATTTGGGTTGTCACCGATGAGATTTACGAGCATCTCACATTTGGCGATCATGAATTCACGTCGATGCCCGCGGTTGTGCCTGAACTCATCGACACCTGCGTGATCCTGAACGGAGTGGCGAAGACGTATGCGATGACTGGGTGGCGGGTTGGTTGGATGATCGGCCCGAGCGATGTGATCAAGGCCGCCAGCAACTTGCAGTCGCACTCGACGAGCAACGTTTCCAACGTGGCGCAGATGGCGGCACTCGCGGCGGTTGCGGGTGATCTCGACGCGGTCAGTGAAATGCGCGACGCCTTTGCCCGCCGCGGCAAATTGATGCACGCCATGCTGTCTGCGATCCCTGGTGTTACGTGTATGGAACCACAAGGCGCGTTCTACTGCTTTCCAGGCTTCCACGGAGTGCTCGGCAAATCGATCGGCGGGCGTACTGCCGCGACCACGTTGGAACTCTGTGAGATCCTGCTCGATGCAGCAAAAGTAGCGATCGTGCCCGGTGAAGCTTTCGGGGCACCTGGTTATTGTCGGCTTTCGTTTGCGCTCGGCGACGATGACCTTGGCGAAGGCGTGCGCCGTATCGCTGAACTTTTGGAGACGGCACAGTGACGACTCGCGTATTGGTCACGGAAGAGATCGCCGATTCTGGGCTCGATCAACTGCGAGCCGCGGGATTCGACGTCGACGTGCAACTTGGTTTATCGCCGACAGAACTGCTTGATGCGGTCAAGGGTGCTCACGCTCTGATCATCCGTTCTGCTACCAACGTCGATGCGGCCACGTTGGAGGCGGGCTCCGACCTCGTTGCGGTCGGTCGCGCGGGTATCGGTCTCGACAACGTCGATGTGGCTGAAGCAACCCGTCGCGGAGTGATGGTTGTGAACGCGCCAACTTCGAACATTCTCTCCACCGCCGAACACACCATGGCGATGTTGCTCGCGAGCGCACGCAACGTCGCGCAAGCCCATCGCGATCTCACCAATGGTCAATGGAATCGCAGCCAATGGGAGGGCGTCGAGTTGTACGGCAAGACGTTGGGCGTACTTGGACTTGGCCGAGTTGGCACGCTTGTCGCTCAGCGCGCGTTGGCCTTCGGTATGACCTTGGTGGCGTTTGACCCATACGTGAGCCCCGATCGCGCGCGTCGTATCGGCGTGCGCCTGGTCGACTCGGTGAACGAACTTGTGGCCGAATCCGACTTTTTGACTATTCATACTGTGAAGACGCCCGAGACGGTTGGGCTCATTGGGGAGGCCTCGCTGCAACACGCAAAGCCGAACCTGCGCATCATCAACGTTGCGCGCGGCGGAATCATTGATGAAAACGCGCTGGTCGCCGCGATCGGCGAAGGTCGGGTAGCGGGCGCCGCGTTGGACGTGTTTTCCAAAGAACCGATGACGGACTCGCCGCTGTTCGCGTTGCCGTCAGTGGTTGTGACCCCGCATCTTGGTGCATCAACGGCTGAGGCCCAAGACAAAGCCGGGATTACCATCGCCGAACAACTGTTGTTGGCGCTGCGCGGTGATTTCGTCCCGTTTGCCGTCAACATTGCTGCGAGCGAAGCTGCCGAGACGGTGCGACCGTTTCTGGCGTTGAGCGAGCGATTGGGTCGGCTCTTTACTGGCCTTGGAGCAGGGGCGCCGGCCACCCTCGAAGTCACCTACGAAGGTGCGATCGCCGATTTCGACTGTCGGGTACTCACGCTGTCGGTGCTCCGCGGTGTGCTTGGCCCGGTCGTCAGCGAACCGGTGACATTCGTGAATGCACCGCAGCTTGCCGATGAACGCGGCATCCAAATTCGCGAAGTAAAAAGCGCGAGCGCCCAGGACTATGTGAATCTCATCAGCATTCGCGGCGAGATCGGTGGCCGCGTCACCCATGTCGCCGGCACGTTGTACGGCAAGAATGACGCGCCGCGTATCGTGGGAATTGATCATCACATTGTGGATCTGCCGCCCTCTGCGCACATGCTTGTGGTGCGCAATGCCGATGTGCCCGGGATGATCGGGACTGTCGCGACAATTCTTGGAGCGCAGGGCGTCAACATCGACGATATGGACGTTGGTCGCAGCCCTACTGGCGAAGCCGCGATGATGGCAATATCGACTGCAGAAGCAGTGCCAGCTGCAGTTGTGGATGCGATTCGAGACAGTGCTGGCGTGATCGACGCCAAGGCAATCGAACTGACCTGAGTAGCGCCGAATATGAATGCGCGCGTTGTTGCTGTCCAACTCGCGTTGAGTCAATACGCTGATGCCCAACGCGCGATGTCGATGGCTGCGTACATGAAGGGTCACTTTGCGTTTTACGGAGTGCCCGCGCCGCAACGCAAAGCGTGTCAACGCGAGGCGTTGCTTGATTGGCGCCCCGATGCAGCCAGCCTGGTTGCTTTTGCTCGCGCGGCATGGCGAGTTGCCGAACGGGAAATGCAATATGTGGCTTGCGACGCGCTGGACCGTCATCGGAAAGTGTTGTCGCCATCGAGCGTCAACGTTTTGGAAGAGCTTGTGGTCACCCGAAGTTGGTGGGACACGGTCGATGCAATTGCGCCGGTCGTCGGAGGGCTAGCGAAATCCGATAGTGATGTGTCGGGGTTGATGTCGCAGTGGGTTGACCACGATCACATGTGGCTGCGGCGCGTTGCCATCTTGCATCAGTTGCGGTGGAAACACGATACGGACGCGGATCTGCTGTTTGAGTTTTGTGCCCGCAGGGCCCATGAATCGGAATTCTTCATTCGCAAGGCAATCGGGTGGGCGTTGCGGGAATACTCCAAGACCAACCCAGACGCAGTGCGGGGCTTTGTTGTTGATCATGCTGCGGTGTTGAGTGGGCTTTCGCAGCGTGAGGCGTTAAAGCACATACAGAGGCAGGGGTAACCGGCAGGGGTAACGGGCTGGAGCAGCGGATTTCGGCGCTGGGGTCGTGATCAATGTGACTAGTGTCGGAAAGCCGCATATCGTACTTAATGCCGTAGTGCGGGAAGCCGAAACAATGGACATGATGGTGGCTGCGGTGACGGTGTTGGCGGGCGCTTGTGCGGCGCTGGCCGTGGCATGGATTCGGCAGCGGAACCGTGCGCAACGCCTAGAACGGCTGTTGGCCCTGCGTGAAGAGCTCGATGAGGCAATGAGCGCGGAGACGGTCAACGCGATGTTGACGACGTGGATCGCGCTCACCGGCGAGGAAGCCGACGAGGCCGCGACCCGATTCGCACAACAGCGGATTGAGGTATTGCACTCTTTGGCGTTGAGCAACACCGCGGCCGCCGTCGACACGCTCACTGGGCTTTGGAACCGCAGGATGCTCGACATCGAGGCAACGCGACTCTCGCAGCAGAACGAGTTGTATTCGGTCGCGATCGCGGATCTCGATTACTTCAAGGTGTTGAACGACACCCACGGTCATGATCTGGGCGACGTGGCTTTGGTGGTGTTTGCACAGTCGCTGTTGGCCTCGGTGGGGCATCGCGACGTCGTATGCAGAATGGGGGGCGAGGAATTCATCGTCGTGTTTCCAGGAGTCACGCAAGGCCACGCCGCTGAAGCCATGCAACGGGTTCGCGCGTACTTGAAGGCAGAGCTTCGAATTCGAGATCTCCCTGAGGTGACGGCCAGTTTCGGCATCTCGGAATCGACGATGGCCGAAACCTTCGATACGGTTGTGCAACTCGCCGATCAGGCGCTCTTGCGAGCGAAGCGATCCGGGCGCGACCAGATTCAAACTGCGAGTCGACCTGGGCGCTATCACGAAATTGTGCGCAACGCCGCGTAGCCCCAACACCGTTACGTCGGGCCTTGGGTTGTCCCACGATCTGGCGGTTTGCGCGGCCTTAGTGTGACCGCGCCGGGGGTTTGGGTCGCGCCGGACGTTGCGTTGTTATTTTGCGGCGGCGGGGAGCCAACTTGGTCGTGTGGTTTCGAACGACGTGATGTCGTCGTTGTAGCGCAACGTGAGGCCGATATCGTCGAGGCCGTTGAGGAAACGGTATTGCGTGAAATCGTCGAGCTCAAAGGCTTCGTCGATCTGTAGCTCGGGTATCGCGACACGGCGTGCTTCCACGTCGATGACGATTTCGATGCCGGGGTTGTCTTCGAGCGATTCCCAAAGCTGCTCGATGATGGATTGCGCAATGGTGATCGTGAGCAATCCAGTTTTTGTCGAATTGTTGCGGAAGATATCCGCGAATCGCGACGACAAAACTGCGGCGAATCCGTATTGTTGCAACGCCCAGACTGCGTGTTCGCGGCTTGAACCCGTGCCAAAGTTTGGCCCCGCGACGAGAATAGAAGCGCGGGCATAGCGCTCTTGATTGAGGACGAAGTCTGAGGACTCGCGCCACTCGCCAAATAGTCCCTCACCGAACCCGGTGCGTTCGATGCGTTTGAGCCAATCACTGGGAATGATCTGGTCAGTATCGACATCGGACCGCCGAAGCGGCACGCCTGTCCCCGTGATGATGTTGACTTTTTGCATGGCAGTCCTTGGATTTCAATCGAGGTCGTCGGGCGTAGCGAAATGGCCAGCGATGGCAGTCGCAGCCGCAACTTCGGGTGATACAAGGTGGGTTCGGCCACCTTTACCTTGACGCCCTTCGAAATTGCGGTTGCTCGTTGAGGCACTTCGTTCGCCAGCGGTCAGTTTGTCGTTGTTCATCGCGAGGCACATCGAACACCCTGGTTCGCGCCAATCGAATCCCGCGGCGCGAAAGGCCGTGTCGAGACCTTCGGCTTCGGCCTGTGCCTTCACCGCGTGGGAGCCGGGAACGACAAGGGTGCGGACGCCAGTTTTTACCTTGCGCCCTGCCACTACGGCCGCCGCGGCACGGAGATCTTCGATGCGCGAATTTGTGCACGAGCCAATGAACACAGTATCGACAGGTACATCACGCATTGACGCGCCGGCTTGAAGGCCCATGTACTGCAACGCGCGGGTGATTGCCTCGCGTTCCACCGGGTCGTCGGTTGCGTCAGGAAATGGGATGACGTCGTCAATCGAGATTGTTTGGCCAGGGTTCGTGCCCCAAGAAACATGTGGTCGCAAGACGGTCGCGTCAAGGTTGACTACGTTGTCGAACACTGCGTCATCGTCGGTGGCAAGTGACCGCCAATCGTCGAGGGCTTGCTCCCACGCCCGACCTTTCGGCGCAAAACTGCGACCTTCAAGATACGCGAACGTGGTGTCGTCGGGAGCGATGAGCCCGGCGCGAGCGCCCGCCTCGATCGACCTGTTGCACAC
>SXGS01494583.1_pt1 | contig 57546 bp, 54 predicted proteins | sample 3174681 | NCBI WGS metagenome assembly SXGS01 (sample SAMN11356861, study PRJNA531348) | freshwater metagenome | isolation source: freshwater sample F1-80 | place: China: Fuxian Lake, Yuxi | collected 2017-12-25
CAATTGCCCGATCGCCGCAATCCTCCAAAGTCGGTTCCGCCGTTGCGAAGGCCCGAAGTGCGAAAGCGCCTGGGGCTTGAGCCATTCACGAGCTAGTTGCGGTGACCCAGCAATTTGATCTGTTTGACTCGGGCACCGCGCCCGAAGCGGCGCTTTTCGATTCGATCCAACTTGCGGACGCGTCGTTGTCTTTGGTGCGATCGTTCGCCTCCGTTGAGCATCGCGTGCGCTGGTTCGAACAACTCATCGACGTCACGCCCTGGACACAGGACAACATTGTGATGTTCGGCCGCACTATGAAGGTCCCGCGCCTGTCGGCTTGGCATGGAAACGCAGACGCTGGATACACCTACTCGAACATTGATCTTGTTCCGCTACCTTGGAACGCACCACTACTTGAAATCAAGGCATTGATCGAACCGTTGGTGGGTGTTGTGTTCAACAGCGTGTTGGTGAACTTGTATCGCGATGGCGCAGACAGTGTGGCGTGGCATGCTGACGACGAACCAGAACTCGGGGCCGAACCGGTTATCGCGTCAGTGAGTCTCGGTGCAACGCGCACCTTCAAGCTCAAACATCAAACCGATTCATCCTTGCGACACTCAATGGAGCTCGTCGACGGCAACTTGCTGATCATGCAAGGGCGGACTCAGCAATGTTGGATGCACGCCGTGCCCAAGCGAGCGAAAGCCGTCGGGCCGAGAATCAATCTCACCTTCCGCACAGTACGAGCGGTTCGCGGTGGCGATGGCAGCCCAGGAGCGACGCAGGAGTGAAATGGGTGACAAGACATTCGCAGCGCCGGACGGAGTAGGCGCAAAGAACGAGTGTCGCACCCCTCTGGCAGAGTGTCCTTATGGCTACTTGTATTGATTGCAGACAGGAAATGGCAACGGCGGCAGCGTGTTCGGTAGCGGTGATTCCGTTGCGTTCCGGCATTTTGATTCGGCGTCCGTGGGGCTCGGAGTCGAGTTGGCGTCCTCGAGAAGGGGAGCGGTGTCCGGATTGCGCGGTCTTGCCGGGTGGCCTGCATCATTTGGGGTGCGATGTGGAGGAATGCGCCGATTGTGGTCATCAGCTGTTGGCGTGTGGCTGTCTTGATTTGTTTGATGAGTTCGAACTGGTTGATGAGCTCCTTGCCTAGCGATAGTCCGCCGCCGTTTCGATGGTCGCGGCGGTATCGCCAGTGCCGTCAGTGTCGGGTGCACCTGTCACACTTTGTGGCAGTGATGTCTCCTCGCCGAATCGGTCGCTAATGCCAGAGAGTCTTGAAACGCGCGCCGGTGCTGCGCTGTCGCAGCTGGTGGGCCGACCGACTGAATTTCGTGATGGTCAGTTGGAAGCCATCGCGACGTTGGTGCGCGACAAACAACGTGTGCTGTGCGTACAGCGCACTGGGTGGGGCAAGAGCGCGGTCTATTTTGTCGCGACGAGGTTGTTGCGTGATGATGGGGCAGGCCCAACGTTGTTGGTGTCGCCGTTGTTGGCATTGATGCGCAACCAAATTGAGCACGCGCAGCGAGGTGGCATCAAAGCGGTCACGATCAACTCCGACAATCAAGACGATTGGGATTCGATCTACGAAGCGGTGGAAGCTGATTTGGTCGACTTGTTGGTCGTGTCTCCGGAGCGTTTTGCGAATGCGAAGTTTCGGTCATCGGTGTTGCCCAAACTTGTTGATCGGGCTGGCTTGTTCGTGATCGATGAAGCGCACTGTATTAGCGATTGGGGTCATGACTTCCGGCCCGATTACCGACGGTTCGCGCAGGTGTTGCGGATGTTGCCGTCGGCGATTCCGGTGTTGTGTACGACCGCGACTGCGAACGATCGCGTCGTCGCCGACGTTGTGGATCAGTTGGGCCACGACCTTGTGGTGCTGCGAGGGCAACTCGAACGTGAAAGTTTGGCCCTCGACGTGGTGCAGCTGCCGTCGCAAGCGCAACGGCTGGCTTGGCTTGCTGCTGCGATCCCGCAGATCGAAGGTTCGGGCATCGTGTACACACTCACGGTGCGTGACGCAATGTTGGTGAGCGACTGGTTGTGTGCGCAAGGTATTGCCGCGGCCGCGTATTTTGGCGGTGAGGAATCGTCGAATAAACAGGCGATCGAAGACCGCTTGAAACACAACGATCTGAAAGTTGTTGTAGCTACTTCTGCACTCGGGATGGGATACGACAAACCCGACTTGGCGTTTGTGATCCACTTTCAGTCTCCTGGTTCCGCGATCGCTTATTACCAACAGGTTGGGCGCGCAGGTCGTGCGTTGCCGAATGCGGTCGGCGTGTTGTTGGCTGGGGAGGAAGATGAACGAATTCAAAATTGGTTCATCAATACGGCATTTCCTCCGCAGCAGCACGCAGAGGCGATCATGACGATGCTCGCCGACCAAGATGGCCCGGTGGGCGTCGCGGTGATCGAACGTGAGGTGAACATCAAGCGTTCGAGGCTCACCAACATGCTGAAGGTGCTCGAAGTAGAAGGCGTTGTCGAGCGAGTCGGTGCCAAGTTTCAGTGCACCGATCAGCCCTGGACTTACCCCGTCGATCGAATTGAGCACATCACGGGGCAGCGGCATCAAGAACAGGCTCGCATGCGTAATTACCTCGATGGCGACGGATGCTTGATGCAGCACGTCCGTGCCGAACTCGACGACCCAGACCCCCAGCCATGCGGACGTTGCGGGCGTTGCCTGGCGCGACCTGTCGTCGATGTAGCGATTGATTCCGATGTCGCTCGACGAGCAGTTACGTTTCTTCGGGGGCATTCGATTGATATTGAGCCCCGCAAACAATGGCCTGACCTCAAACGCATTGTTCCAGATCGCCAAGCAGCGGCCGGCAAAGCGCTGTGCCAACTGGGCGATGGCGGGTGGGGCGAAACGGTTTTGGATCAGCGTCGCAACGGCAAGTTCAGCGACGAACTTGTCGACGCCGTTGCCGTGCTCTATCGAGGGTGGCGCCCTGAGCCAAGGCCCCGTTGGGTCACCGCTGTGCCCTCGTTGCGCGACGTCGAAGGCGTTGCGTCATTTGCTCGTCGGTTGGCTGATCGCCTGGGGTTGCCGTTCTATGAGGTCTTGGTGCGCGAACATCAGCGCCCGGCTCAGCGCGAGATGGAAAACAGTGCCCAGCAGTGCCGCAACGTTGTGGGTGCCTTCGCGGTTGTCGGCGAAACGCCCAACGGCCCGGTGCTGCTCGTTGACGATGTCATCGATTCGCGCTGGACTGTCGCGGTGATTACCGATGTATTGCGAGGTGCGGGGTGCGACGCGGTCGTGCCGATCGCGCTGGCCGTGGGCGTGGCCGACTAGCTCGCCGACTAGCTCGCCGACAGCGCTGTCCAGTCCGCGCCGGTGAGCTCGCACGATACGTCCCAGAGCTGGCGCATTTTCAATGCATCGTGCGACCGTTTGTTTGATTTCACCTTCACTGGGTGTCCTCGTTGTTCCATGAATCCGTCCGGTCCGTAGTAGTCGCCACCACTGGCGTCAGAATCGACCGCCGCTCGCAACGTTGGTAGCGCGCCCATCTCGGAAGATTGCATGACCTTGCGCACCACGGGTTCTGCGACCCGCATGAGCACCCCTCCGATGCCGGATACGTCGTGGGCAAGGTTGGTGTTTGAACCTCCGGGGTGTGCCGCGGTCGCGATGGTTGTGGTCTCGGTTTCGTGCAATCGGCGTTGCAGTTCGTAGGTGAACATCAAGTTCGCGATTTTGCTACGGCCGTAGGCCAACCACGGCGAATATCGCTTTTCTGATTGCAAATCGTCGAAGTTCATGAAACCACCTTGGTGGGCCAAACTACTGACGTTGACAACTCGAGATCGTGGCGTTGCTAACAGTGCAGTCATGAGATCGGCAGTCAATGCAAAGTGACCGAGGTGGTTCGTACCAAATTGCATTTCGAATCCGTCGACGGTCTTTTGCTTGGGGACGGCCATTACTCCGGCATTGTTGATCAGCAGGTCGAGGCGCGGGTGGTCGGTGAGGAATGTCTTCGCCGCGCGACGCACCGAATCGAGGTCGGTGAGGTCGAGATCGAGAATGCTGATCGACCCACTCGGTCGCAACGCCACGATTGTGTCATGAGCTGCTTCGGCTTTTGCGCGGGTTCGGCATGCCATCACAACGTGGGCGCCGTGCTGTGCCAGCGCACGGGCGGCGTCGAAACCGATGCCGCTATTGGCGCCGGTTACGAGCGCGATGCGCCCTGAGAGATCGGGGATGTCTGATTCTTTCCACGGGGTCATCCATTGACTGTATCCATCTTGGGACCGGAAATGTTTGCGCTCGCAGTGCTTGCACTTGGGCAAGGAGTCGACCAGACTGCGCGGTGACGGTTTCCCGGGGGGAGCCGCAGAAGGGAAACCATGAGTCGCGTTCGTGTTCGCCGTTCGGTGCTATCGGCAGTTGCTGTATTTGCAATTGCCACTGGTGGCGTAGCCCTTGCACCACAGCCCGCGTATGCCGATGGCCCCGGGATAGGCGCACCTTGGGTGGTCACGGTTGGCGACTCTGCGATTTCGGGTGAAGCTGGCCGTTGGGCCGGGAACACCAACAATTCTTCGAGCAATGTCGACGCTGGCGGATCAGCTGCGTATTTCGACAATGCCTCGAACACCGCTGAGTTAATTGCGGGGTGCCACCGATCGACTGCGGCCGAGGTGCACATTGGCGGCGGGATTAACAGTATGAACCTTGCGTGTTCTGGTGCCCGTACCTACACGCAGACCCCCGGTTCAGGAGACTTCAAGCCCGGCATCGATTTCTATTCCGATTCGAGTGGTCGCCAAGGTCAAGCGTTGGCGTTGCAAAATTTCGCGGCGACTCACAACGTGAAAGCCGTGACCGTTCTGATCGGTGCAAACAACTATGGCTTCGCTGACATAGTGCAGCAGTGCATTCAGAATTTCTTGTTGTCACCGAGTTGGTGGAAGAACTACTGCAACGATGATTCCAGCATTACGTCTCGGTTCACTGCGTCGAACATCGCGCTGATCACGACTCAGGTCAAGGGTGCCCTGCTCAACGTGCGTCAAGCAATGACGAACGCGGGCTATGTCGATGCGCAGTACAAGATCATCGCACAGACGTATTCATCACCAATTCCCAACGGTTCGGGGATTCGGTATTCGCAATCGGGGTACAGTCGTCAAACGATCGGTGGCTGCGGGATATGGAACAATGACGCCACCTGGGCGAACAACACAGTTGTTCCCGCACTCAACGGTTCGATCACGAACGGCGTGACCCAAAGTGGTCTCACGAACGTTGTGGTGCTGAACGCGACCAATGCGTTGGTTGGCCGTCGATTGTGTGAAAACACCGTTGGCTTATTGGAGGAAAAGGGCGTGGCGAATTGGCAAAGCACCGGCGCCGCTGATAAGACGGAATGGGTGAGCCAGGTGCGTACCGCCACGACGATCTTCGGCCCCTATCAACTGCAAGAAGGAATTCACCCGAGCTATTGGGGCCAAAAAGCCCTGCGCAACTGTCTACGCCAGGCTTACAACGGCGGCACAGTTCGCGGCGGTACCTGCAACCGCGGCACGGGTCTCAACGCCTACGGCGAACCCAACATGACGCTCGTTTAATTTTCGCTTGTTGAACTGGTCGGTCGGCTCGGCTTGCTCCGCTGCGCCGGACGGAGTAGGCGCAAACTAAAAGTGCCAGGGGTAGGGCGACCAGTCGGGTTCGCGTTTTTCGAGGAATGAGTCGCGGCCTTCAGCGGCTTCGTCGGTCATGTACGCGAGGCGGGTTGCTTCGCCTGCAAAGACTTGTTGACCTACGAGGCCGTCGTCGATGAGGTTGAAGGAAAACTTCAACATTCGCTGCGCAGTGGGGGACTTCGCGTTGATCTTTGCTGCCCATTCGAGTGCGACGCGTTCGAGATCGGCGTGGTCGACGACCGCATTGACCATGCCCATGCGGTGCGCGTCTTCAGCGGAATATTCATCACCAAGAAAAAAGATCTCGCGTGCGAATTTCTGGCCGACTTGACGCGCGAGGTAAGCGCTGCCGAAGCCGCCGTCGAAGCTTGCGACGTCTGCGTCGGTTTGTTTGAACTTGGCGTGCTCACGCGACGCGATCGTGAGGTCACTCACCACATGCAGGCTGTGGCCGCCGCCTGCGGCCCAGCCGGGGACGACGCAGATGACGATCTTGCCCATGAAACGAATCAGGCGTTGCACTTCGAGAATGTGGAGGCGTCCGGTCTTGGCAGTGTCGACAGTGTCGGCGGTGTCACCACTTGCGTACTGGTATCCCGATTTGCCGCGAATTCGTTGATCGCCACCCGAGCAGAACGACCAGATGCCGTCTTTGGGCGAGGGTCCGTTGCCGGTGAGCAATATGCAGCCAACATCGGTGCTTTGACGAGCATGGTCGAGCGCCCGGTAGAGCTCATCGACGGTGGCGGGCCGAAACGCATTGCGAATTTCCGGACGGTTAAAGGCGATCCGCACCGTGCCCTGGTCGTTGGCTCGGTGGTAGGTGATGTCACCGAAATCGAATCCGGGTACGGAATGCCATGCTTTGGGGTCAAAAATCGCAGAAACCATCTAGCGAGATTACGGTGCTGGCGCACACCTATCAGCACCCGTACAAGGAGTTCAACAATGTCAGCCGCCCAAGATGCTTTTGCCCTCGCTTCCGCTCTGGTTGGTACCCAAGAAGGTACCGGTGAATGGTTCGAGATCGATCAAGCCCGAGTGAATGCTTTCGCCGATGCCACGCTCGATCATCAGTTCATCCATGTCGACCCTGAGGCTGCGAAGGCGACGCCGTTTGGCGGCCCGATCGCGCACGGATTCTTGACATTGTCGATGCTCGTGCACCTGTCGAAGACAATTCAGCAAAACCCTGAGGTCTTCAAGGGCGCGGTAATGGGTGTGAATTACGGCATGGACAAGGTGCGCTTCATTAGCCCGGTGCCAGTTGGGTCCCGCGTGCGCGCTTCGAGCGTGATCTCCGACGTGGTGTTGAAGGACGCGAACACCATTCAGATGAAAAAGACGTTGACGGTCGAAATCGAGGGTGTCTCGAAGCCTGCGTTGATTGCCGAGTGGATCACGCTGACGGTCTACGGCTAGGACACCGCTGCAATTTCAACGCGATGTCCCGTCGGAAACTCGGCGCGGCAAGGGTTGCTGCGCTCACCTTTTGGTGAGCGACGATCTTGCCGCGCCACGTGTCGTACCACATGGCGCACCAATCGCCGGCCCGCAGCTGCGGCAACTGCACTGTCACATTGCGCGCCACGCGCGGACGACGGGCGTCCCATGTGTCGGTGGTGTCACGCAACCAATACAACCCGGTGCGTTCGCCCTGTAAACCATCGACGGTGAACCCAGAGTTGTTGGTAGGCAATGTCGTTGCGGCGAATCGTTCACGGTCCCAGCGCACTCGAGCTACGAAACGATGCACTGACCCGAACATCGGGTAATAACGCTCGGCCTCGACGTCGGTCAGGTTGTCCCACCACCACGGCATCGCGGTTCCGAAACCTCCCGATACCACGCCGCCCCAGAGTCCGTCGTGGAGACCCTTTCCGTCGCGATCAGCCGCGCGGGTCTCAGCCGGGCCGCGTGAATCCACGCCGAGCTCGCCAAAGAGTGTCGGTAACCCGGTGTCGGCTATCCGTTGGCGAGTCCAATCGATGACGTCGCGTCCTAGGTCGGGAAACAACACAAACGCACCGTTTCCTGCGTAGAAATGTAGTTGGGCGAGGTCGAGGTTGGCGTTGGTGTACAGCTCGGCATTGGCGTACGGAAATGCCATGCTTGTGGTTGCGAGGTGACGTGCGGGATCGATGCTACGGATGTAGTCGCCCATGCGCTTGTGCCAAGCTGCGACGGTGGGTTCGTTGAAGCCATCGACGAGGTCGACTTCGTTCCACAGCTCCCAACTCATGAGTGCCGTCGATGCACCCCACCGAGCAACGATGTAGCGAATTCGTTGACGCATCAATGCTTCGGTAGCTGGGTCGGTAAAGACATCCTGAGGGTTCGTCAGCGGGCCGCCGTTGGCAGCGTTGTACGGATTGTCGGCCCATTCCGAATTGAAAACTGTTGAAAATGCGCCGTGGTTGAACAACGCGAGCATCACTTCGATGTTGTGATGTTCGGCGAGATCCATCACATAGTCGAGTTGCCACGCACGATCGAGACGTTGGGTGTAATCGCCGAGCGGCGTGTCGTTCCACTCGATACCGAATGCCCACGACGGCATCCAGAGGCGTGCGTAGTTGGCCCCTTGCTCCGCGAGTCGTTGAAACCACCGGTCGTAGTCGTACGTGCCGCCGCCGTTGTACCAGCTTGTGTTTTCGCCGACTGCGAAGTACTGATCGCCATTGTCGAAGCTCAGATATCGAGCGTCGCGGGCGCTACGGCGCACAAACCCACGACGATCAGATCGGCGCACTTCAAGTGGTCGAGGTTGGCTCTGCACATGTGTGTTCGGTGTTGTGGCGGTGATCGACCATCGCCAAGCACCGATTTGGTCAGGCGTAAAGCGCACTCGCCAATGTGGCGTACCCAGTTTCGTAACGTGTTCGTATCCGCCGATGAGCACTCGGGTGTATTGCTGATACCAGAATCCAATGGCGAAACGCTGGGTGCCATCGGGCGCCGTGAAGATGATGCGCACATCAATCTCGGAAGGATCGAATGGGTTCGTGGGCTGGGGCACGCCAGGAAGCAGGAACTGTGCTTCGAACTGTTCGTATCGTTCAACGGCAGCGGTTGGACGTTGAACGAACCGAATGGATTCGGTAGCTGCCGACGCGCGCGGCACTGTTACGGACGACGCGAGCGCAACGCCGAGTGCTGCGAATGCCCTGACCGAGCGACGAATCATGGCCGCAGCGTACAAACATGCCAAGTGGTTGTCGAGAGGGCGCGAGCCTTACGTTGCCCGGTCCGGGTTCACTTGCTCTGATGGTTCTAGTGTTTTGCCATGGGTTTTTTGGTTGTTGATTCTCGCGTCCCCGATACCAGAGCGCATCGTCGGGCCGTCACCGTGCCGATGGTTGCTGCCAGTTGCATAATCGCGATGCTTGCCGCGGCGTGTGATTCGGGTGGAACGAAAACCGAACCGCAGTCCCAAACCACCGCAACGTTTGCCGAGGCGAATCCGGCTAGCTACAAGGGAGTCGGCGGGATCCGTTACGCGTACGTGGTTGATGCCCCGAAGAACACGCAGCTCATCGCGTACGACGCGATGGGCAAGCAGGTTGGTGCTGGTACCACTGACCGATTCGGTTCGTTGATTGTGCGGGGTTTGCAACCAGGCAAGGGCTATCGATTCCAAACGCAAAGCACTCCGAGGTTGGAGACCAATGTGTTTGAGGTGCTGGACGAGAATGTGGCTCCCGATCCAGCGTTGTACAAACAAGATTTGCAGCCCGGCATCAACTACGTCACGATGCGAGATGGCGTAGAGCTCGCGATGACCGTGCGGTTGCCGAGTGGCAAACAATTGACTGATGGCCCGTTTCCGACGGTACTTGAGTATTCGGGATATGCAGTCGCCGCGCCCGGCAATTTGTTGGACTCCGTGCTTGGTGGTGCAGAGGCCGACCCGCTGGCTCCTCCAGCTTCGACTGCAGTCGGAGGTTTGGTCGCTCCGTTGTTGGGGTACGCGACCGTAAGTGTGCAGATGCGCGGTTCGGGCTGTTCGGGCGGCGATTTCAATCTCTTCGATCTTCCAACTACCTACGACGGCTATGACGCCGTAGAGACGGTTGCGGCGCAGTCATGGGTAAAGAACAACAAAGTGGGGATGGTTGGCATTTCGTTCTCCGGGATTTCACAACTGTTCGTGGCGGGTACAAAACCGCCACACCTTGCCGCGATTGCGCCGATGTCGGTAGTGCACGACCTGTACGACAGCCCTGGCTATCCGGGCGGTATACCCAATAGTGGGTTTGCAGCGTCGTGGATTGCTGAACGAGAGAGTGACGCGAAACCAGCTCCCGAAGGTGGGCACGCGTACGCAAAGGCCTTGATTGAACAGGGTGATAAGCAATGTGAAGACAATCAGAAACTGCGACTTCAAACGCAATCTGCTGCCGATACGTTGGGCTCCGATCAGCCGTTTCGCGACCCTGCGCTGTTCGACCACCGTTCGACCGAAGAGTGGGCGAAGAAAATCGACGTGCCAACATTCATTGTCGGCGCGTTTCAAGACGAACAAACCGGTGGTGCATGGCCCGAGGTGATCACCGCGTTGCAAAGCAACCCGAAAGTATTCGCCACCGTCATGAATGGTACGCATGTTGATTCATTGGGGCCGGGCACGATCGGTCGATGGGCTGAGTTCCTTTCGCTCTACGTCGCCGATGAACCGCCATCGGTGCCTGCCAGTGCGCTCGATCTTGCACCCATCTTGTACCAACTCGTCGCAAAGGCTGGCGGTTCGCCGATCGCAGCGATTCGCTATGGCGATCTCACGCTTGAGGCCGCGCGGGCGGAATACGAAAAGGATCCACGAGTACGGGTCTTTTTTGATAACGGAGGCAATTCGAAAGATCCCGGCTCGTTGTCTCCTCAACGCGAACTCGGGTTCGATGCTTGGCCGGTGAAATCCGCAAAAGCCACCACATGGTACTTCGGTGCTGATGGTGCACTATTGGACGCAGCACCAACGCAACAAGGTTCGGTGTCCTATGTAGGTGATCCGGCTGCTCGCCCTGCAGACAATTTGGCTGATGGTCAAGATGCTTGGTGGGCGCTCCCGAAGTATGAGTGGGCGCCCGTCGTCGACGGGAAGGGTTTGGCGTTCATCACTTCGCCGTTCGCTGACGATGTAACTGTCGTCGGTACCGGAAGCGCGGACTTGTATATTGATTCTTCCGCCAAGGACACGGATCTGCAGGTCACTATTTCCGAAGTGCGTCCCGACGGTTCCGAGATGCTGGTGCAAAGCGGTTGGCTGCGGGCATCGCATCGCAAACAAGACGATCGGTCCACGGCCACCGGGCCGCGCGTGTCGCACGAGGAATCGGATCGCGCCGACATGCCAGTTGGAAAATTCGAGTTGGTACGAGTGCCGATCTATCCGTTTGGTCAAACGTTTCGCAAGGGCACACGTTTGCGTATTTCGATTCAAGCGCCAGGCGGCGACAAACAAATCTGGAGTTTCGCGACCCTGGAAGACGGCACGATCACCAACAACGTCGGTTTGGGAGGGTCCGTCGCCTCGAAGCTTGTGTTGCCGGTGATCGATTCCAATATTGACGCCGGGCCCCTACCTCCGTGCCCTTCGAACCGAGCACAACCGTGCCGCACCTACAGGGCAGCGGGTAACGGCGGCTGAGCCGAGACGCGCCAAGAGACGATCACCGTGTTTGCTTCGCCGGATCATGCACGATGTATGAGTCCGAGAATACGAGCGAGCTCGGCAGGATGATTCGGAGTTGCATCGTGCTGGGTCGTGGTGCGTCCAGGCTGGTACAGGACGATTCTGTCAGCCAGCGCGGCGACATCGTCGAGGTCGTGGGTCACGACGACTGCGGGCACATTGCGATCGTCGACGATGCGCCGAACCAGTTTCCGTAGCGACACGCGCGTGGGTTGGTCGAGGGCAGTGAACGGTTCGTCGAGGAGCAACAGTTGCGGGTCACCTGCGAGGGCGCGAGCCAATGCGATCCGTTGCTGTTCACCACCCGACAATGAAGTGGTTGAGCGTCGTTCGAGGCCCTCGGCGCCGACTTCTTGCAACAGGTGGCGCGCGTCAGCTCTTCGCTGCGATCGGGTGCCCGCTCGCACCGCGATGCTCACGTTGTCGAGTGGCGTGAGATGGGGAAACAACGCGCCGTGCTGCGCGACCATTCCGACGCGCCGGTCTTGGGTCGAAACGTGGAGCTTGGCGGTCGCGTCGGCGACAACGCTGTCGAGCAGAACAATTGTGCCGGTGGTGGGGCGTAAGAGTCCTGCGATGGTTGCGAGCGTGAGGCTCTTGCCTGAGCCCGAGGGCCCGAAGAGCACGGTGATGCCCGGGTGCGCTTCAAATTGCGTGGTGAGTGTGAATGCTCCCGACGAGGCGGATGCGTCGACGATGAGTGGGCTGTGTGCAGTCATGATCTACTCATGGTTTCACTCGAGAGAATCGGTTGACGCCGAGCAACACAACAACTGCGATTCCGCCGAGAAGCAGCGCTCCGGTGCGAGCAGTTGTCTGATCGTTTGCTTGTACAGCGTCGTAGACGGCAATCGGTAGGGTTTGCGTGCGCCCAGGAATGTTGCCGGCGACCATCACCGTCGCGCCGAAGTCTCCCAGAGCGCGGGCGAAACCGAGCGCGACCCCGGCGGCGAGGCCACGACGAGCCACTGGGATGGTGACGCGCATCGCAACGCGCCATTCCGACAGACCAGCAACCCGTGCCGCAGCTTCGAGACGCGGATCTACGGCTTCGATGGCAGCGCGGCCAGTGCGCACACAAAACGGAAGTGCCGAGATTGCCGCGGCCAAGATCGCCGCCGTAACTGTAAAGACCAGCGGTTCTCCAAACACTGACTCCCAGGCTCGGCCGACCGGACTGTTCACGCCGAGGTTGGTGAGGAGGTAATAGCCCAAAACTGTGGGCGGTAGGACGATCGGTAAGGTGACGATCGCTTCGAGCAATCCGCGACCGCGGAAGCGTCCCTTTGCCAGCAGATACGCGAGCGAGATGCCAAGTGTGCCCGCGACCAATGTTGCGATCGTGGCGACGCGAAGCGAGAGCCAGAACGGATACCAATCGTCCATCAGCGTTCGCGGTTCTCTCCGGGGAGTATGAAGCCGTAACGAATCATGACCTTGCGACCAATCTCGCTGTTGATGAATGTTGCGAACGCAGCCGCAGCGTTGCCGCGTGCATCCCCGCTCGTGACAACCAACGTCTGCTGGAGCGGTTCGTGTAACTCCGAGGGGATCAACGTGTACGCGCTGCCATCGGCAATCGCAAGTGAGAGTGCGATAATGCCTGCATCTGCGTTCCCCGACTTCGCGATTTGAAACGTGCCAGAGATGTTTTCTCCGTACACGATGCGCGAATCGATTTGTTCGTAGATGCCAGCCTTCATGAGGGCTTGTTTGGCGGCGAGGCCATACGGTGCGTGTTGCGGGTTTGCAATCGCGATTCGCCGGTAGGGCGCGGCGGCCAAATCTTGGATGTTGGATGGGAGTTTCGTATCGTCGGCGCTCCACAGCACGATTCGGCCTAGCGCGTAGTTGGCCTTGGTTTCGGACCTTCCTCGACCACCTGCGATGACTTCATCAACGTAGGCGGAGTTTGCTGAAGCGAAGAGGTCGAATGGTGCGCCGTTCATGATCTGTTCGCGGAGCTGACCCGACGAACCAAAACTGAATGTCACGCTGGTGCCTGTTGCGTTCGTGAAAAGTTTGCCAAGCTCGCTGAACGCGGGCCGCAGATCGCTGGCGGCGGCCACACTGATTTCGGTTGCAACATCAGGGTTTGTGGCGGGGTCGGGTGTGCCGTCGGAGTTGTCGCCGCATCCGGCGGCGATGAACGCGGCCGCAATCAGGGACCAGATCAGTCGCTTGCTTTGGGCACGCCGGCGCGTGATGAGAGGTGTGATCATCGTGTCAATTCTCGGCCGGTGGTCAACTGGCTCGTTGCTCGACGCCGCATCCCGAGAGGTCGTAGCCGCCAACGAGTTCGAGGCGTGATTGCAACGCGCGGCTCGTTAATGCTTCGATCAGCGCGATTGCGGCGGGTAGCGACGACCATTGTTGGTCGAGCCACAACTCGACGGTGTGCTCTTCGAGCGGGCTGAAACCGAGCGCGAATGCGCGTGCGGCGCTTTCCATTGTGACACCGGCTGTGGCACCTGCGGCGACCCGCCGGGCGACATCAATGTGGCCCTCGCCGATCGGGCCGGGCAGCGCTGGTTGCGCGCCGACCCGTTGGAGGGCTCTGTGAAGCGCTTGTTGCGAGCCTGCTCCAGCTTCGCGTTGCACGGTGCTGTGACGCCGTTCGGCTAGTTCATCGATTGACGGCACGCCTTTGGCTCGTCCTGATGCAATACCTACCTGCCATCGCGCGACGTGAAAGCGACGTGCAGCAACTGGCGGCACTGGTAAGTGCCCCGATTGTGCGTGCACCAATACGGCGTGGACCCGTCCGGCTTCCAAGGCTGCGATCGAACGAGCTGTTGATGCGTGAACGGTGACCACCCGATGCGACGACATGCGACCAACGAGTGCCGCGAGCATCCCCGCCGCCGGGTCGCAGCCGGAAACTAAGAGACCATCGATGATCGCAGCGTCAAGGAGATCAATGTTGCCGTTGTGTATTGCGGCGTCCGACAGCAGCCACTGTTCGGAGTTCGCCACTCCGTGTTCGATACCAGCAACCACAAGTTGGTTGCCAACCTGGGTGACGCACGCCTGCGACCCGTTTGGCGCGAACACCTCTCCAAACATCGGCACAACATTGGGTCTCGGCGCTGCGAAAAGATCCTCGGCCGTCACACCCAACGCCCGGGCTAACGCCAAGCCGGCATGCACGTTGGGCGCGTGACGCCCTGCTTCGACGGCACTCACCAGCTGACGGCTGAGGCCAGCCCGATCGGCCAGGTGCTGCTGCGACCACCCCATGTCTTCTCGCAATGCTCGAATACTGGCGTTCATGCCAGGATCCTAACAGCACTGCGCCACCGAGGGTGCAGTCAGCATCGCGAGTTCGCCACATCGCGCAGCGGATGATGACACGTATGCTCGCACGCGTTCTCGCGCAAGCGTCGAATGCCTTCTCGATAGATTCCTGGCTGATTGTGCTGCCTACGTTGAGTTGAAGGGAAGGCCTGAGTGGGAGCCGGGTTGTTGCCACAACTGAGTGGTGGCGCGTTCGTGACCGATGGTGGCGTCGAAACTGATTTGATGTTCCACCATGGAGTCGATCTGCCGGAGTTCGCATCGTTCGTGCTGCACGACGATCTCACCGGTGAGTCGTTGCTGCGCAGCTACTACCAGGACTACTTTCGAATCGCGTCGGAACACGATCTTGGCTTGGTGTTGGAGACGACGACCTGGCGCGCGAGCAAAGATTGGGGTGCCGTGCTTGGTTACGACGAGGCTCGACTCCGGGCGGTGAATGCTCGCTCGGTTGAGTTCATACGTGAATTGCGCGATGCCGCGTCCGACCAGGTCGTTGTTGTAAGCGGTTGTGTTGGCCCTCGTGGTGATGCGTATGTCGACCTCGGACCGGCGAGTGCCGACGAAGCATGTGAGTATCACCATCCTCAAGTAGAGGTTTTGGCGGGTAGCGGTGTTGACCTTGTCACCGCGTTGACACTTACCAATACTGCTGAAGCCATTGGATTTCTTCGCGCTGCGCAACGGAGTCACATATCCGCCGTTGTGTCGTTTACGGTCGAAACTAACGGGCGCCTCCCGTCCGGTGTGAGCCTGGCTGATGCGATCGCGTTGGTTGATCGAGAAACGGACAGTTCCGCGGCATATTTCATGATCAACTGCGCGCATCCCGATCATTTCGATGCGGTGTTGAAGAGTGATGCGCCGGCGCTTGATCGATTGCATGGTGTTCGGGCTAACGCATCTCGGCTCAGTCACGCTGAACTGGACGAGAGTGTTGATCTCGACGACGGAGATCCGCGAGAATTTGGCATGCAGCTTGCAGCGATTCACAAAGCGCGACCTCGCATCAACGTGTTGGGCGGCTGCTGCGGAACCGATGCTCGTCACATCGCGGCAATCGCTCGGTCGTGTCAGGCTTGACGCGACCTGAATGCTGCTACGAACTCAGGTGTTTCGCAAAGAACGCAAGGGTGCGGTCCCACGAGAGTTCAGCTGCTTCGGCGTTGTACATCGACGGCGCGTCCCAGTTGCTGAACGCATGGCCAGCCTCGTAGCGATGAAACTCCACTCCGGCGCGTGAAGCGACAGCTTGTTCGACGGCGGCAATATTTTCTTCTGGTATAAAAACATCGGTGTTGCCGTAGTGATACATCGTCGGGCAGGTGATTGCGTCGGCCAACCCGAGCATGTCATTGATGGCCGAGCCGTAGTAGCAGACCGCGGCATCGGGACCGCGCCCATCGACGCGGCTGGTTGCCGCGGCATTGAAGGCAAGCGCACCACCCAAACAAAAACCGATCACGCCCACTTTGCCACTGCACTCTGCCATATCCAACAAGTGCGCATGCGTCGCGGCAATGTCTAATGCGCCCAGCGTGGCATCGAACTGTTGCACGACCGCGAAAGCATCGCCGATACCAGATTCATCTTTTCGTTCGAAGCGCGGTTCGATTCGCCAAAACATGTCGGGAACGAGTGCGACGTAACCCTCGGTGGCGAGCCGATTGGCGAGGCCGCGCATGTTGTCGTTGATCCCAAAAATCTCTTGGAAGACAACGACCCCGGGGCCGTTACCGGATGACGGTATCGCGCAATATGCGTCGAAACTCCCACCATCTTGGGCCTGTATTCGCTCGTAGTGATGGTCAGCTGGCATAACGCTGAGGCTACTCAGAAAATGGCGTCGCGACATCAGGCTGCAGGACAGTGCGCGGGCGGTGCAGAGCCGGAGCGTGCGAAATCGTGTTGCTTGGTAGCGTCAGACATGGCTCGTGCGCTGCAGAGCTTCCTCGGCCAGGGAAGTCCAGGGAATGGGTCTCGCAGAAGCTCTCGACACCGACCAACAGCCCCGAACCGTGACGGTCAGTGGCCTAAATTGGCTGGCGCCCTCGGCAGGATTCGAACCTGCGCACACGGCTCCGGAGGCCGATGCTCTATCCCCTGAGCTACGAGGGCAGGGGCGGCGAGGCTATCGCGCGCCTACTGCGGAGATCTGAGCCAAACTGTCGGCATGGGCTCCGACGCAGTGTTGTCAGATGTGGTGATTCTGTGCACCCGCCACCGACCCGATGACGTTGCCGGTTGTCTTGTAACGATCAGTGCACAGACTCGGCTCGCGCCGCTGGTGCTTGTTGTTGATTCCAGCGATGATGCCGCGACTGCCGACGTCGTGGTCGCCGCCGCGCGCCAGTGGCCGGCGGGTTCGAAGCTCGAGTATCTTCACGCAACGCCGTCGTTGACGCATCAACGAGTGGTCGGCATCGAACATACATCGAGCGACGTCGTGCATTTCGTCGATGATGATGTTCGTCTCGACCCTCGTTGCCTGGAATCGATCATGGCGACGTTCGAAGCCGACGCTACGCACATCACCGGACAAGCGCGTCCGATTCTCGGCGTAGGTGCCTACATGACGGGCCAAGGTCCGCGCGCGTCGGTCAAATGGATTGACCGTGTGGCGGGTTTGGATAGCGATAGCGAAGGCGTGGTGTTGCCGTCGGGTCGCAATATTGCAGTTACGACCGAGCCGTCGCGCACCGTCGACGTCGACTGGTTATCGGGAGCCATGATGTCGTATCGCCGCGCCGCGTTAGCTCTCGAAGCACCCGACGAGGTTGGGTTTCCATTCGAGGGCGAAGACGTGGATCTGTCGTTTCGCATTGGTGGCCACGGTCGTCTGGTGGTAAATCCGCAAGCTCGTTACGAGCACCTTGAATCGCAAACCAACCGCGTCGCCGGGGCGGCCCAAGCCAAGGCCGAGTTGTGTGCTCGGCTCTTGCGCGTTGCGAACAATTCGGATCGGCTTTCGCACAGACGGGCAATTGTTGCCGCGCTCGTGCAACTCGTGAAGTACTCGGTCAGCGGGGCTGCGACTCTGTCGTCACGTCGGCTCGCGATCGCCTGCGGCACGCTCCAAGCGCTGCGCAACAAGTAGCTATTCGTTCGGCAGGAGTCGAGCGATTTGTCGATTGAGCGCGTCGAGGGTGCCGCGTGCGGTGGCATCGATCGGGCTCGTGCCCGCCGATGCTCCGTAAAACGTGTGTGTGCCACTTTCGCTAGGCGCCGACACGGCCACCATCACCAAGATTGCATCCGCCGCGTCGATCTGTTTGGCCCACTGCGCCAATGCATCCAATTCGACGCCGAGGCTTCGGATCGCGTCGATCGTTGCGTGCGCTGCACCTACGAGCCCTGCGCTCGCGGGCGAACGACCAATTGTGCGCCGACCGTTGTGCACGAGGTGCACTTCGAGCTCGTCGGTATCGGGAAATGACAACACGGCGAGCAATCGCGGACGCCGTTCATCGTCGGCGTCCGCGTCTGCATGCGGATCGACTTGACCGGTCGGCCCCTCGTGAGGAATCAGCGAGGGGCCGATCGGTGTGACGTTGTTGTCCGGCTCGGCGCTCTCGGGAGCGTCTCGCCACCGCACAACTTCAACCGCAACCGGGCGATCGCTGTATCGCGTTGCGATGCGCGTAGCGGCAACCGGCAATGGAATGTCGTGGTCGTCGGTCGTGGAACGGTCGGCCGCAAGGTGGAGCTGCACCATCAACACATCGCCGCGGTCATCGAAGCCCGCCGCGCGCACACCGGGAAGTTTGCGCAACTCGAATTCAAGATCGTCGAGCGTCACCGAGTCGCCTTCCGTTCTTGTTTGTGTTCGAACAGCCTGCTGTCGGCGAGATTAAAGAGCGCTTGAAAACTTTCGGCTTCTTCGGGACACACGGCGACACCGTAGGAAAACTCCGGCGGTAGGTCACGCAACCCCGGCGTACTACGGAGCCGTTCAACGAGGGTGGGCACGGTGTCAGACATCGCGTCGGGCAGAATTAATGCGAATTCATCGCCACCGATGCGGGCCGCGTTGTCTCCATACCGCAGCGTGCGGCGCATCCGGTCGCCAAGATCGCGAATAGCGAGATCGCCTCCTGCGTGGCCTTCGGTGTCGTTGATGACTTTGAGCTTGTCCATATCGAGCAGGACGAGCGTGAATGGCCATCCGTACCGCACCGAACGAGCGACAGCCATCTCTAACAGACGATCGAAACTGCGCCGGTCATACAGCCCGGTAAGCGGATCGTGCCACGCGTCATACCGCAGCACATCCATGCGTAATGCCAACACGCACATTGAGGTGATGAGGCTGCGGTTGAAATCCGTGTCGGCCAACGCGGGCTCGGTGTAGAGGCCCTCGGGAGCACTCAACAGCGCTTCGTCGTCCTCGTCGAGCACCCGGCGACCGGCTCGAAAAACCTGCCGACCAAGATTGGGTTCATCGATCACGATCGCGGCATCATCGAGACCGTGTTCGGCCACCAGCGCGTCGAGCGCGCGATAAATGATCGCCAAGCCGGATTCGTTGGCAGCGAGATCGGCAGCCAGTTGACTTGTGAGCTCCGGATTCACCTGACCGATGTCCTGACGTTGATATCTGAGCGGTAGGCCAAGCGCTGGTAATTCGGGTATCAATGCCGCGAGTCCGCGCATATCACCCGACGTCCCGGTCATCTGATCTCCTGCAGTACGTGGTTGGCTTGCAATGTTCGTGATGTTCGAGGAGCCGGTGGTGCCTTCATTGCGTGGCCATACCCCTACGGATTGTGGCCTAATCCTGGTGATCCTAACGCGGTTTGTAGTGGTTGAAAAGTCGTGATTCGCCCGATTTAACAAACAGTGCCCGAAGTCCGGTCTCCGATAGCCTCCGCGGTCTGTATTACTACGTTGTTGAGGCCCCGTGAGCGACAAACTCCCGATTCGCGACCAAATTATTGCCGCTGTCGGCGCAGCTATCGCTTCCGCGGGGTTTCCTGCATTGGCGGGTCCGATTGTGCTCGAAGTGCCCAAGCAGCGAGAACACGGCGACTTTTCCAGCAATGCGGCGATGCAGTTGGCCAAACCGGTGGGTGCGAAACCTCGCGATATCGCGGTTGCGATTCGCGTTGCGTTGCTCGAAGCTGCCGTCCCGCACCTTGCAGATGTCGAAATCGCCGGGCCGGGGTTCATGAATTTTCGCCTCTCGCCGACGTGGCTCTACGACGTGCTGGAAACGGTCGTGGCCGCAGGGCCCAACTTCGGCCGCAATGCCGAGTTGGCCGGTCGCAGGATCAATCTCGAGTTCGTCTCCGCCAACCCCACTGGGCCGCTGCACGCTGGCGGGGGTCGTTGGATAGCCGCGGGAGATGCGATCGCGAATCTGTTGGCCAGCCAGGGTGCCGAGGTCCACCGCGAGTACTACCTCAACGACACGGGCAACCAACTCAACACCTTTCGCGATTCGTTGTTTGCCCGCTACCAGCGACAAGAACTCCCCGAAGACGGCTATGTAGGGGAGTACATGGTTGAGATCGCGGACGCGCTGCGCGCCGAACACGGTGCTTCGCTCGACGCGGCACAACTCTGCGAACTTGGCTTACGCATCGTTATTGCCGGTATTCGAGATGACCTTGAGCGAATCGGCGTGCGGTTCGACACATGGTTTTCGGAACGGTCGCTGCACGAAAACGGCGAAGTTGACGCGGTCTTGCAGCTCCTCACGGATCGCGAACTGGTTTTCGAACTCGACGGAGCAGTGTGGATTCGCACCACGGATTTTGGTGATCAGCGCGATCGAGTTGTGAAAAAAAGTGATGGGTCAACGACGTATCTCCTCAACGATTACGCATATCACTGCAACAAGTTCGCGCGCGGCTTTACCCACCTGATCAACATTTGGGGCAGCGATCATCATGGCCAGGTCAAGAGTTTGCAAGCCGGTATAGAGGCGATTACCGGTCAACCCGGCGAGCCCGAAATCATTCTCGGACAACTGGTAAAACTGTTGCGCGGCGGCGAGGAAATCAAGATCAGTAAACGCGCCGGCAACATCGTGACGCTCGCGGACATTCTCGACGAGGTTGATGCCGATGTCGCGCGCATGACGTTCCTGTTGCAAAGCGTCGACACTCGTCAAACGTTTGATCTCGACATCGTGACTTCGCAATCGATGGAAAACCCGGTGTATTACGTGCAGATGGCGCACGCGCGGATCGCGTCGATCGGTCGCAAGGCGGCCGAAGCGGGTGTTGTACGTGCACCACTGCCAGCCGTGAACCTCGCGTTGCTTGAACACCCACGAGAGCACGAACTGCTGCGTGCGCTTGCGCAATATCCCGAAACCCTTGCGGAGGCCGCTGCGGCGCGGGCTCCCCACAAACTCACCCACTGGGTGCTCGACTTTGCGGCACGTTTCCACGGCTTTTACCGTGACTGTCGGGTGCTCGACGCCGAGCCGGAGCTCTTGCAAGCTCGTTTGTGGTTAGCGGAAGCTTCGCGCATCGGTTTGTCGAATGCGTTGACGTTGCTGGGGGTGAGTGCGCCCGAGGAGATGGCGCGGCTCGACGACGAATCGCTCGAAGGAGCCCCGACGCAATGACCGATCCAATCAGTCTCGAGTTGTTACCTCGCAGCGCTGCGATTGATTCCGATGGCCGTATGTCGATTGGTGGTTGCGATCTTGGCGAGTTGGCGCAACAATTCGGAACGCCACTGTTTGTTTACGACGAAACGGAAATCCGCGAACGTTGTCGAGAATATGTCGACACATTTCGCGGGTCGGTGGCATATGCAAGCAAAGCGTTTCTGTGCAAGGCAATGGTGCACATTGTCGCTGAAGAAGGTCTTGACATCGATGTCGCGAGTGGCGGCGAACTGAATGTTGCGATCTCGGCTGGTATGCCTGCGCAACGGATCGTGCTGCATGGCAACAACAAATCCACGGCCGAGCTACGCCACGCGATGACGATTGGTATCAAACATATTGTCGTCGACAGCTTTGACGAACTCGATCGCATTCACGCGCTGGTGACAGGCGAGGGGCTTGATGCTCCCTCGGTGTTGATACGCGTGAACCCCGGTGTCGATGCACATACGCACGAGTATCTAGCGACCGGTGCTGTCGATTCCAAATTCGGTTTCGCGCTGCTCGACGGTGTCGCCTTGCGCGCGGTTGAACGAATCGTCAGTGAGGGCTCGGCCCATCTCGCGGGTTTGCATATTCACATCGGTTCGCAGATATTCGTGCGCGACGGATTCACTGCTGCAATCGATCGCTTGGTTGCCTTGATTGCGCAGATCGAACGCGCGACTGGCGTCACAATCGACGAACTCAATCTGGGTGGCGGCCTTGGTGTGCGATACACGCTCGGCGATGCGGGGATCGACATCGGCAATCACGCGGCCATGATTCAAGAAGACCTTGGGAGCGCCCTTGCAGCAGTAGGAGCTCGTTCGGCGCCATTGCTTGCAACCGAGCCCGGTCGTTCCATTGTGGCGACCGCAGGTGTCACGTTGTATTCGGTCGGCACGATCAAAGCAGTTCCGGGCGGCCGCACGTATGTATCGGTCGACGGAGGAATGAGCGACAATTCTCGACCCGCGCTCTATGGCGCTCGATACGAAGCGTTTGTGGTGACCCGTGCCGCGCACAACCGCGAGTTTGTGGCAACTGTCGCGGGGAAACACTGCGAACAAGGTGATCTCTTGGTACGTGACGCACAGTTGCCTGGCGATATTGCAGTTGGTGATGTGCTGTGTACGCCATGCACCGGCGCCTATGGGTATTCAATGGCAAGCAACTACAACAAACTGGCGCGCCCGGCAGTGGTCTTCGTGGCCAACGGCGTGGCGCGTGTGGTGATTCGGCGAGAAACCGACGCCGATTTGCAACGGCTCGATGTTGGGTAATCACCTCGCCTCATGACAAGAACCCTCGAAAGTGCATTCTGTCCACCGCGGTGATCGTTGAGTTACCGCGCCGTCAGGCACACTCATGAACAACCGGACCGGAGTAGGGCACGGTACGCAGCGTTGGCGGCAACGCTGCACAGCACCACATCCGTCGGCGAGTAGCCGGGCGGGCTGGGACTGGCGTAGCGGAGTGCATCTCGCTGCGACGGTCAAGTCCCGGCACTCGTCGACGGCGCGGTCTTGTCGTTGCAGATGTGCCGATCGCGATGATTCGGGAAGTTGCGTCGCGGAATCCGACATTTCCCGGACTTTGACCTATTTCGCTTCGTGGCAGCGTCGGTTATCCGCGAGACTGTCGCGATGAGCTCGGATGTTGTTCGAATTGGGATTCTTGGTTGTGGCAACGTCGGCTCCGCATTGGTGCGGCTCATCAACGAAAACCAAGAGTCGATTCTGCGTCGCAGCGGGCTGGTGCTGGAAGTCACGCAGGTTGCGGTTCGAAACCTGAAGCGTGGTCGTGCTGTGTCATTTGGCGACGGTGTGCTCACCGATGATCCCAACGCAGTGGTGAATCACGACGCTGTCGACCTGGTCGTCGAGCTGATTGGGGGTGTTGAGCCAGCTAGGGAGTTGATTCTCAACGCGCTCGCACTCGGGAAACCGGTTGTCACTGCGAATAAGGAACTCCTCGCCAATGTCGGCGCTGAGCTTTACGAGGCCGCGGCAGCTAGTGGAGTTGATCTGCTGTTTGAAGCGTCGGTTGCGGGAGGGATCCCATTGATGCGACCGCTGCGCGAGAGCCTCGCGGGCGAACGCATCGAACGGGTTATGGGGATTGTTAACGGCACGACCAATTTCATTCTGACGCAAATGACTGAATTCGGCACCTCGTTTGCTGATGCGCTCGCCGAGGCGCAAAGCCTCGGATTCGCAGAGAGCGATCCGACCGCCGACGTAGAGGGCTACGACGCGGCGGCGAAAGCGGCGATCATCGCCAGCATCGCGTTCGGCGCGCAAGTGGTTGCCAGCGATGTGTATCGCGAGGGCATTAGTGGGGTGAGTGCCGACGACATCAAGGCTGCGCATGAGCTTGGCTACGTGATCAAATTGTTGGCGATGGCCGAAGAACTTGACGGCGCAATCACCGTGCGAGTGCATCCGGCGATGGTTCCGGTCGATCACCCGCTGGCTTCGGTGCGGGGGAGTTTTAACGCGGTGTTTCTTGAGGGTCGGGCTGTCGGCGACCTGATGCTCTACGGCCGAGGCGCCGGAGGTGACCCCACCGCGATTGCTGTATTGGGTGATGTCATCGACGCCGCCACCAATTTGCACCGCAACGCCCGCGGGGCCACGATCGGCACGCTGACTCGCAAAACAATCCGACCAATCGATGAAGTCGCATCGCAGTTTTACCTCACGGTGGATGTTGAAGATCGTCCAGGAGTACTCGCGGCGATCGCCAACGCCTTTGGCACGCATCGTGTCTCGATCCAATCGATGAAACAACAGGGCCAAGGCGATGAAGCGCACCTCATCTTCGTGACGCACCTCGCTCCCGAAGCAGCATTGGCTGCCACGATCCGCGACGTGCGAGAGTTGGACGCAGTAAAACGAATCGGTTCGGTGCTTCGGGTGATTGGCGGCGAGAAATGATTGATGCGGGTCGCAGCTACCCGTGGCCGGGATTGATCGAGGCGTATCGTCCGCGACTGCCGGTGACCGATGCATCGCCAGTGGTGACGTTGCTCGAAGGCAATACGCCGTTGATTTCTGCTCCCAAAGTGTCGCAGCGCACTGGCTGTGATGTGTTTCTCAAGGTAGAAGGCGCGAACCCAACGGGGTCGTTCAAAGACCGCGGTATGACGGTCGCGATTTCGAAAGCTGTTGAAGACGGCGCCAAAGTTGTCGTGTGCGCTTCGACCGGAAACACTTCGGCGTCCGCTGCGGCCTATGCGGCGCGTGCCGGCTTGCTGTGCGCAGTGTTGATACCCGAGGGCCACGTTGCGTTAGGGAAACTCGCGCAGGCGCTCATTCATGGCGCGAAAACACTGCAAATACGGGGAAATTTCGATGACGCATTGAACCTTGTGCGCGATCTCGGTACCCGCGACGGTGTCACGATCGTCAACTCAATCAATCCGTACCGCATCGAAGGCCAAAAGACTGCGGCCTTTGAAATTGTTGATGCCTTCGGAGATGCCCCCCACGTGCATTGCATTCCGGTTGGCAACGCGGGAAACATCACGGCGTATTGGAAGGGCTACACCGAATACCAACGTGACGGTCTCGCGACGCGGGCCCCGCGCATGCTGGGGTGGCAGGCCGCCGGGTCCGCGCCGCTGGTATCGGGCGAGCCAATCGCGCACCCCGAGACGATCGCCACCGCCATCCGCATTGGTAATCCTGCATCGTGGCAGCAAGCACTTGATGCTCGCGACCAGTCTGGCGGCCACATCGGTGCCGTCACTGACCAAGAAATCTTGGAGGCATACCGCTTTCTGGCCTCGAACGATGCAGTGTTCGTCGAACCCGCATCGGCCGCCTCAGTTGCGGGACTCTTCAAAGCCGCGGAACTCGGTTTGGTGCAACGAGGCGAGCGAGTTGTGTGCACCGTGACCGGTCATGGTCTGAAAGACCCGAATCGCGCCATTGCCGAAGTCGATGCGGGCGCTACCGTGGATGCCCGAGCCGATGACGTACTGGAGGCGCTCGGGTTATGAACCGTTCGATGCGCGCGGTCAACGTGATCGCGTTAGCGCTGTTGGGATCTGCGTTACAGGGCTGCTCGAGCACGACGTCCGCAACGGCTCCATCGACAGCGTCGGACCCGGCAACGTCTACCTCCTCGGTGCCAGCTTCGCCCACCGCAGCGCGGCCCGTCGCCGCGTTTGTGCCGCCTGTCGAGCTCGCCTCGTTCGACGATGTGTTGCCGAGACCGACGCACTCGCCGGAAAACGCTCGGGAAGCCGTAGATGTAGTTCAAGTCGGCACCATTCGCATTCCCAAAGTCGGCCTGGTACATCCGTTGTATGAAGGCGTTTGGCTCACCGTGCTTGATAAAGGTCCTGGGCATTGGCCCGGCAGCGCCCGGCCGGGCGAACGTGGCAATACTGTCTTCCCAGGGCATCGGGTTACGCATTCGCACCCGTTTCTTGATCTCGATCGACTGAGCCCCGGCGACGAAATAATCTTTGAAATGAGTAACGGCGTATTCACCTACGCGGTCCGCGAAACCATCATCGTCGTACCCAGTGATATTTGGGTGGTTGACCAACGCACCAACTTCGAAGCCACATTGATCGCGTGCCATCCGAAACATTCAGCCCGCCAACGCATCGTGGTTAAGAGCGACCTCGTAAAGAGTGAGCTCAATGCACAAGGTCTTGGCGAAGCGGAAGCACTCGGCGCCGCGTTGCTGGCCAGCGCTGCATAAGCCCGACTGATTTCGACTATTTCGAGACGAGTTTCGAGATCGAACCGTCACGTGACAGTACGTATATTTCGCCGTCGGCATCTTGTGCGAAGCTCGTTGGTTCTGCCACCTTGAGCCCGAGTGGGCCGTGCGCGGGTTGCGTCGCGCCGCGTTCGCCGCTGATTCCGATGAGGTCACCGGCGCAATAATCCGCGAACACGTAAACGCCGTTGAGCGCAGAGATTGATGCACCTCGATACACGTATCCACCCGTCACCGAGCATCCACCATCGTCATGTGAATATTCGAAGACAGGGTCGACGGCGTCTGGGGGCGCCGCAGCATCGTTGAACGGATGTTTTCCTTCTCGAAGTTTCCAACCAAAGTTGGCCCCAGCGACGCCGTCCGCGGTGTGGTTGATTTCTTCGTACACGTTCTGACCGACATCGCCAATCCAAAGGTCGTTGGTGGCCATGTCGAACGAGAACCGCCATGGATTGCGCAGACCCCATTGCCAGATCTCTGGGCGAACGCCGCTGCGTCCGACGAATGGGTTGTCGGCGGGTACTCGATACGCGGATGTGCCGCTTTGGCGCGGGTCTATACGCAGGATCTTGCCGAGTAACGAATTGAGATCTTGTCCGCTATTCAGCGGGTCGCCTGCGAGACCCCCGTCGCCGAAACCTATGTACAGAAAATCGTTCGCGTCGACATACAACTGGCCGCCGTTGTGATTCGGAAACGGTTGTTTCAAGGCGAAAATTTCGCGACGCGTCGATACGTCTGCGACTTCCTTGGCCATCGTGTATTCGTCGATCCGGCTATCGCCGGCGGGATTGTTGTAGTGGATGAACAACTTGGACCCGTCGATTGAAAACGCGAGACCGAGGAGCCCTTGTTCGTTGCCTTGTGCCACCTTGCCGCGTAAATCCAAGACCTCCTGTACGGGACCAGGTTCGGACGCAGGATCGAGTGCGACGACTCGGCCGGTGTGCTGCTCGGCGACGTAGAGCAGTTTGTCTCCAAACCGCGAGACAGCCGCGACCGGGCTTTCGAGATCCATCGCGACCGTTTGCAACTCGACGCCAATGGCGGTGATCTCCTGTGAGCTTTTTGGCAGGTCATTGGGCCGTGGCGGCCGTGAGGTTGTGGTGGCGCCTTCTACGGATGTCGCTGGTCCTGCGACCGAGGTTGTGGTGTTGATCTGGGGCGATGAACTCGAGGCTGTCGACTTGGGGCCAGACGAACTACACGCTGCTGCCGTGATTGTGAGCATGCACATTGCGAACAATTTCTTCATCCGGGCACACTAGGAGGCCCGTCATGCGCCCATGTTGCGGCTTGGGCGCGTTGAGGGTGTACAGTGCGTAGCGTTCCCTCCGGTGCGGACCGAGAAGCAAGTTCTTGGGCCTCATCGATCTCTGAAAATCACTTGTGGATGCCCGCGTGCTGACGATCAGAGTGTGAGTGGAACGAACGTCGGTGAATTTTCCCGGCGGTTCTGTGGAATTCTCGTTACCAGATACCTTCCCATCCGCATACCGTGCCCACACGCGTGGAGCCCGACAGCGAGACGGCGACCTCGAACCCTTGTCGCCGGGAGTCGACCATGAGCGACCAGACCTTCGAGCGCACAACGCTTGGTGGAAAAGACCGTGAACAACTGCAGGCGATCGCCGGTGCTGTTGGCCTTAAAGGCGTGAGCCGTATGAAAAAGGCTGATCTTGTTGACGCGATCGTCAACGCATCGCCCAAGGCGAAACCGAGTGGGGGAGGTCGATCAGCAAACGCTTCGGCTGCCTCAAAACGCGAATCTGCCCCAGCTGCGAGCGATCAGCCGACGCGGGAAGCCGGGACAAACGGTGCCGAGGCTGTGCCCGAAAAGAAGCGAATTCGTTCCGCGCGCGCCTCTGAACTTGATCCGATCTCGAAGATCGCCGCAGAGGAAGACGCGCTGGCCCGCCGCAGTGGCTCGCACGACGAAGAAGTTCTCCCCATTATTCGGCCTCGCCGAACGCAGTCCCCGATTACGGTCGCAACACCCAACTTCGATGACAACGGCAGCGATTCGCCAAGTTCGGGCACTATGGCTGGCCAAAGCTCGGGCGCGTCGGAAGCAACCGCTGTCACTCACAACAGCGATGGGTCGCAACACCAGAGCCGCAACGACACTCAAGGTGGCCAGGGCCGTAACCAAGGCCAAGGCGGTCAAGGTGGCCAGGGCCGTAATCAGGGCCAAGGCGGTCAGGGAGCCCAGGGCCGTAACCAAGGCCAGGGCCGGAACCAAGGCCAGGGCCGTAATCAGGGCCAAGGCGGGCAGGGTCAGCAAAGTTCACGGCAACCTGATGATGATTGGCAAGAGGGCGGCTCGAAGTCGCGCCGGAATCGGCGACGTGGGCGCAACAAAGACAGCCGCGAACCGATGCCCGATGTCGACCTCGCGAATTATCAGGGTGAGATCGTCGAAATCGCGGGGGTCCTTGATTTGCGCGATGAGGGGTACGGCTTCCTTCGCGGGGCCGGCTTCCAAGCTGGACGCAACGATTCGTACGTGTCTGCGACACAGGTGCGCAAATTCGCGATGCGAAAAGGCGACCACATTCAAGGCGGCACTCGACCCGCGTCGAGCACTGAAAAATATCCCGCGCTTGTGCGTGTCGATCTCATCAACGGAATGACGCCCGACGATGCCCGCAACCGGGCACGGTTCGAAGACCTCACCCCGCTGTTCCCGGACATGCAATTGCGGTTGGAACTTCCCGAAAACCCGCTGGAGCTCACGGGACGCATCATCGATTTGGTTTCGCCAATCGGAAAAGGCCAGCGTGCATTGGTGGTTTCGCCGCCCAAAGCCGGCAAGACGACGATCATGAAACACATCGTCTACGCGATCGAGCGCAACAATCCCGAATGCCACGTCATGGTGTTGCTCGTTGACGAACGCCCTGAAGAAGTCACCGATATGAAACGTCACGTAATGCGCGCAGAAGTGGTGTCGAGCACGTTCGACCGCCCTTCGGATGAGCATTGCCACGTGGCCGAACTCACGATTGAACGCGCGAAGCGACTTGTCGAAATGGGCAAAGATGTAGTCATCGTGCTCGATGGCATCACGCGTCTCGCTCGTGCCTACAACCTCTCAGCTCCTGCCACCGGGCGCATCATGTCCGGTGGTATCGATGCCGGAGCGTTGTACCCGCCCAAGAAGTTCTTCGGGGCGGCTCGCAACGTGGAAGAAGGCGGTTCCCTCACAATCATCGCGACTGCATTGGTCGAAACGAATTCGAAGATGGACGAACATATCTTCGAAGAGTTCAAGGGCACTGGCAACATGGAACTTCGCCTGGATCGGCGCCTCTCCGATCGGCGCATCTACCCGTCGATCGACGTGGAGAGCTCCGGCACTCGTCAGGAGCAACTGCTCTTCGAACGCAATCAGTTGCAACAGGTGTGGAAGCTCAGGCGAGTGCTCGCCGCACTCGACTCTGATCGCGGCGATCGCGATGGGCCATCGGGCAAAGGTCTCGAATTGCTCATCGAAAAGCTTCGCACGACAGCCACCAACGCCGAATTTCTCCACGAAATCTCAAAAACTGCCAACTAACGACGCCTTTTCATTGGGCGCTGCGAGCATCCTGGCAACGGAATTTTTGGCGCGGCGGGGCGGTTCTGTGCCGCGCTGCACCCGTTACTACACTGGAGCCCTCCTATGAAGACTGAAATTCACCCCAACTACATCGAATGCAGCGTGCATTGCTCCTGCGGCAACGAGTTCACTACTCGCTCGACCGAAACCAGCCTGCGCGTCGAACTGTGTTCGGAGTGCCACCCGTTTTATACCGGTAAGCAAAAGCTTGTAGATACCGGTGGCCGCGTCGAGCGCTTTCAGAAGCGATACGCGAAGGCCAAAAAGGCTTAGTTTCACGGCCTAGTTTTTTGCACGGCACCCAGGCAGTCGTTGAGAAACGACTGCACTGGAGCTGTCATTATCCGGTCGCCGGTACGGCCGATGTCGTTGAGCACCTGGCCATGATTGATTGCCGAGGCATCGATCTCTTGCACTGCGGTTCCGTTCGAGCGCAGTAGGTCGGCGAATCGGCGGTTTTCAGCGATGTGATTTCCTCGTGTGGCAATCAACAGCTTCGCGACGTTGTTCGTGTCGTCGGCATTGTTGAGGGCCGACGCGGCCCGCCATCCTGCCTCGCTTGTGCCGTACGCCGCTCGAATCATTTGTGCACCGCCGCGATTTGGGTCCACAGCCACCCTCGCAGCCAGGTCAAGTACCGAAGGGTCGAGCAGCAGCACGCAACTGAGCGCGCTGATGTCAGACTCGTTTGCATACAGGCTGGGAGTGGTTGCGAGTTCCGCAACCATTGAGCCGCCGGTTGAATGGCCCATGAGCGCAATGCGTGCGCCGTCAGCGCCGAAGGTGGCTGCGTTGGTTCGCACCCAATTGATGGCACTCGCGATGTCTTCGTCGAATGCCGGGTATACAACGCGGAGGCGGTAATTGACCGCGATGAATGTGTAGCCCTGACGGTTTGCCCATGTGATGACCGAGTCGCGGATTTCGCTTTTGTCGCCGCAGCAATAGCCACCGCCGTGGACGAACATCAGTACAGGCGCATCGCATCGTTTGGTTGGGAAAATGTCGAGTTTCGCTGGCCCATACGGCACGTCGCGTTGCACGGTCGGTGCGTTCAACGTACAGGTGGCGGGGCCCGGGGTGGTTGAAGTTCCTCGGGACGTTGGCACGCTGGTCGATGTCGGCCGCGTCGATCCCGAGCCGTCCGCACACCCTGCCAGGGTAACGAATAGGCATGCGGCGCCGATCGTGCGGGCAGTAACACAGCGAGAAATCGGCCATAAACGCATCGGTTGACGGTACCGGCAAATCGGGTGTGTGTGGCGTCGCTGGCAACAAACGTGCACGGGTTATGCAAATAGTTTACGATGGAGCCATGACGGATCAACTGGACTTCAGCGAAGCCGAACTTCTCGCGACGGCATCCATTGAACAACCGTTGTTCGCGAGCGGCAAGCGGTGCCACGGCGGTTTCGATCAGGTTGGCAACTATGTATCGCCGCGAACTGAGCATCGGTGGCGAGCAATTCGCAACTGGCAAGATGAGCATCGACGCCAAAGCGGCAACGAGATTTTGGACGCCCCCTTGTCGCAGTGGCCTGCGCAGTTTCCGAGTGTTGCGCAAACTAAGTACCTGCTGCGTGAAGGCGTCACCCAACCGACTGCCGCTTCGCTGACTCGCATCGGCACGGTTGAGGGTTTCGGTGGGTTAATCCGTGATGTCGGCGTCGAGGATCTCCAATCACACTTTGCCGATTCCATCGCTCACACTGCGTTGGCACATCTCGATCGTGGATTGTTTGAGGCACATGCCCGAGACGAGGTCGGTCATGGCGAAGAAGCCGGGCATAAGGAAATGTGGTTCGCAACTCGCGATATCGCATTCGACCGATCGTTCGGTGATGATGAGGTCGCACAGATGATTCAACGCATGGGCTTTGCTCCGGCTGCGGGCGGCGCGACCCCTGCGCCGGTTCGATTGTGCCCTGAGATCGAACCTGGTCTTGAAGGCATGTTGCGTTTCATGATTGGTTTGATGTTTATCGAGGTATCAGCGTTTCACACCTTCGCCTGGGCCGAAGCGGTGCTGCGCGATCGCGACCTCGTTGCGGGTGATGGAACTGCAGCGGACCTGGTCTCCTACATACGCGCCGACGAGACGCCGCACGTCGCGTATTTACAGACCGCGCTGACTGAAGTGCGCGACCGAAGTTTGCGTACAACCTCTGGGGCCGCGATCGATGGGGTTGTAATTGTTGATCGAATCTGGGCCCATGCGTTGAACGAGTCGCTGGGTAGTCGGCGAGAATTGCAACTGGCGGCAACCGTGCATGAAATTGAGTTTGCGGTCAAGGATCTGGTTCGCGGTGAAGAAATCCTTCAGCAGTTCAACGCCCTTGCGACTGTCTAGACCCGCTTGGTTGACCCTTCGCCGTAGCGTTGATACGCCCGAATAGCCCGGTTCAATGTGACGGCGCTGGGTGCGGCCGAAGGCGCCACCGCCACGTCTACGATTTTGGTGTGGTAGGGCTCAACTTCAACAGTTGGTGGGCTCGTCGCGTAGCCCTGTGAGAGCGCGAGGATTGTTGTGTCGCGGTTGGGTTTGCCCATGTGTAACGCCCTGGCCATGGAACCCAGCTTGCCCACGGTTGTTGTCGACCAAAATTCGCCGAGACTTGAAAATGAGTTGGTTGCCGTGGTCGCCGGTAACCTCGCTGCAATGTTCGAGCACCTTGATGAACTTGTATCAGAGCTCGACCGGCTCGAGACGACGCTGCCTTCGATCTACGCCGAAGGAGATCAGCGCGCGATTCGAGATGCCGGGCGCCGTGAGAAGGAGCTTCGCCCGGTAGTCAATGCATTTTTGGCCTATCGAACGGCCGAACGAGATGTGGCGTCGGGTCGAGAGCTGCTCAAGGGTGAGACCGATGCCGAAATGCGGTCGTTCATCGAATCGGAAATTGATGATCAACTCGCGGTTCTCGTCGAGGTCGAGCAACAGTTGAAGGAACTGCTGCTTCCCCGCGACCCGAATGAGGGTCAGAATGTGATCGTCGAAATTCAAGGAACCGAGGGTGGCGAAGAAGCCAATCTTTGGGCAGGCGACTTGTTTCGGATGTATCAGCGATTTCTCGAAAAACAGTCACTGAAGCTGGAGATTCTCTCGGGGCAGCCTTCAGAACACGGTGGTTACCGTGAAGTGACGTTTCTTGTGAAGGGTGACGCGGCGTGGAGCCGTTTGAAATATGAAGGTGGGCCGCACCGCGTGCAACGTGTGCCCTCGACTGAGAGCCAAGGCCGCGTGCACACGAGCGCCGCAACTGTTGCCATCTTGCCCGAGCGTGACGAGGTCGATATCACGATTAACCCGAGTGATCTTCAAATCGACATTTACCGGGCTAGCGGACCGGGTGGACAATCGGTGAACACGACTGACTCGGCAGTGCGCATCACGCACCGACCGACCGGTGTTGTTGCCCAATGTCAAGACGAACGCAGTCAGCTTCAAAATCGTGAGCGGGCGATGACGATTTTGCGCGCGCGGTTGTACGCAGTCGAACAGGAAAAGAAAGACGCCGAATTTTCCGCCAACCGTCGAAGCCAGGTCGGCGGCGGTGGGCGGTCGGAGAAGATCCGCACCTACAACTTCAAAGACAATCGAGTCACCGATCACCGCATTGGTTTGACGATCTATTCTTTGGATCGCGTGTTGCAAGGCGAACTTGATGAGGTTGTGGACGCACTCGCGGCCGACGAACGTCAGCGCCAACTCAGTGGCGAGTAGCCATGGTGAGTTGGGCGCGGCTGCGAGCCTCGATAGTCGTTGAGCTGCGGGAGGGTGGAATATCGGCGCCCGAGATCGAAGCCCGTTGGTTGACCGAGCACGTGAGCGGCGCCACCGCGACGGACTGGCTTGCATCTGAGGCAGCGCTTGTACCAACTCGATTGCAACAGCGAGCCGCGCGGCTTGTGGCCAGGCGAATAGCGGGCGAGCCGCTGCAATACGTGCTTGGTGAATGGGCGTTTCGAGATATCGATGTCGCGGTAGACGCTCGAGTGCTTATCCCCCGGCCCGAAACGGAATGGGTTGTTGAAATCGCACTCCAGGAAGCGAAACGCATTGGCTTGCGCGTGGGGAAGCCCGATGAGTTCAGCGCTGTACCCGTTGGCCATGTTGCGGATCTTGGCACCGGCAGTGGTGTGATTGCGATCGCGCTCGAACGGGCATTGCCTGAGGTGACTGTGTGGGCGTGCGACGTTTCGAGTGGCGCACTTGAAGTGGCGCGTCACAATGCAACCGGGAACGCGTGCCGACGGCTTCGCACGATGCAAGGCTCTTGGTTCGAAGCCCTGCCGCCGGAGCTTCGTGGCACGTTGAGTTTGGTGGTTTCAAACCCGCCGTATATCGCGGAACCTGAATTTCACGTGTTGCCATCGGAAGTGCGCTCACACGAACCCTACAGCGCGTTAGTGAGCGGGCCCACGGGTACTGAAGCAATCGCGCACTTGATTGCCGAAGCTCCTGCGTGGCTGCGGCCAGGCGCGGCGATGGTCTGCGAAATCGGCGAGACTCAAAGCGCCGAGGTATTGGACATAGCTGCGACGTCCGGTTGTTATACAACGGCTGAGGTGCGCGACGATCTCACTGGCCGGCCTCGGGTATTGGTCGTTCGCGTTTATCCGTAAAAGTGCCTGTTTTTGTTGCTTGACACCCAAACCACCGGACCCGTAGCGCCAATACTCATTCGTCGGGTTGTTCGTATCGATCCATGCGTTGCAAGTAGGCGCGATCGATTGCCATCCAAATCGTTTTAGAAAATGGATACCAAACGACCGGTCCGAGCAACGCAACTGGAAGCATCAGCCCAAGGGTGAGCGCGACGTTGACGTCCGGAAGTGTGAACGCGAGTACTAAGCCCATGATCACGAGCATCAATCCAAAGACGCAGACGAAGTTGATGGCGAGCGCGCCAGCCCAATAGCCAGACTCTCGCTCGAAATGCAAACCACATCTTGGGCAGTCGTCGACGATCGACGTCCAATGTCGAAAGATCTTGCCCGACCCGCATCGCGGGCACCGGCGGGTGAAACCTCGCAACAAGATCGCTCCGCGGGAGCTGTGAGTGGTGGACTTCGCGTTTGGCGTCATGTATTCACGATGTTGGTTGTCCCGTCAGTTCGTATTTCGACCTGAGTACCTTCCCACGGGGTCGCGCACATCGTGCGCATCGCCTGCTCGTCACGAGTGTTAGCCACGACTCGTTGCCCCTCGGCATTGCGGCCAATCACGATCGCAAGTGATGGCGTCGTGTCTCGCTGTATTGCTACCGACGTGCCTTCTACCGTGATCAACCCCGAATACGCGCGGGCTTGGGCAACATGGGGAACCGCGTCTACCTCGGCTTGGGTAGCAGCGGGGTCGACGCGCTGGTAGCTCGTCTTTGGAGGCGTTGTGCTCCACACTGCGGCTGAGTGCTTAGTTGCGTACCACCCCAACCCAGTGGTGAGTCCGAATGATCCGGGGTCGGCTCGCAGCTCGTGCACCATTTGCGCAACCCCATGCGTCACATAATTGCTGACTGGCCCGCCTGCGAAGCAGAGACCGCCGGTGACAGTGAGGGGTCGATCGTCGCCGCCCCAACGACCGCGGAGCCCGATTGATTGCATCGCGATTTGAACCGCGCTCGGGAAGCACGAGTAGAGATCGAATCGTGCGATGTCGTCGAGTCCTAACCCCGAGGCTCCGAGCGCGGCGTGAACGACTGTGCCAATCGCCACGCTGCGCTCGATCGCGGGTCGTTCACTAACCCACCAGTGGTCGTGGGCGTCGGCGCCCGCGTGCAAAAACACAAGTTGAGATGGGTCGATACCGGCGTCGCGTGCCGTTTCGTATGAGGTCAACAGGATGGCAGCACCTTGATCAACGTCGATGTTGGCGCACATACGTTTCGTGTAGGGGAACACGACCATGCGATTGTCGCTCGTCGGCTGCGCAATCTCAGCGGGTGAGTATTGCGTGTCGATCCACGCGTTTGGGTTCTTGTGCGCCACTGCCGAAAAGTCAGACCAGAGTTCGCCCACGAATTGCTGGTGTTCTGCGATGGAGCGCCCCGCAGCGTGGCGAAGCGCACTTTCGAAAAGGGGAAACACCATCGTTGGCTCCAACATTTGGTGTGCGATTTCCCACTCGTTGGTGCCGGGCGTATCGACGCCGGAGCGATCCGTGCACGGCGGGTCGTCGTAGGTCGGCCATGAGAGCTCAACGCGTGGTTCTTTGCGGGCGCGCCAGCGCGCGTGCATTGATTCACCGCCGCCGATAACCACGATGTCGGCGTCGCGAGCAGCAATTCTTCGACCCATCTCGTTGATGAGTAGCTGCGGGCTGTTGCCGCCCGTGGCGCTGAGTACCGTTGTTACGTTTGGTAGCGCGAGTTCGCGAGCAACCACCGCGGCAGGGTCTGCATACGGCCACGAGACGATGCCGACGGTCGCGACGGTGTCGGTGCGGGCGAGCAAGTCCGCGCCCGCTTCATTGCCAGCGAGGCGAGCCGCATCCGCGAATAGCTCGACAGGACTGCGGGCATCGAGTGGAGCGCAACGTTGATTGAGTTGCCCGGTGCCGACGATGACTGGCGTACGCGGATCGATGTTCACATCCGAACGCTATGAGGCATGACCCTTCGAAGCCGAACCTGGATGGCCCTGCAATGCAGTTTGCATCGTCGCCTCAATGTGATGAATCGTGGTCGTCGAGTCCGTCGATTTCCTCGGACTCGAGCGAGAGCGCCGGCCACGTTGCCATCCCGGAGGCCGCAGTATCGCGGCACACCGAACGATACGGGCATCGACTACAGACATTGGGATCGTTCACCCCTGCGAAGTCTGCATCATGAATCGCCAGCACCGTCGCTCGGAGTCGTTCCTCGATTTCGCTAAGATCATCGTCGTCGGGCTCCCACGGTTCTGGGTCTTCGAGCACTTCTGGGGCGAGATATTCGTAGCGAATCCGCAACCGGGCGCCGAGACTCGCAGCGCGCGGTGCCATCACCCAAGCTTGGATCCATGCTCGTGGGTCGTGGCGCAGTTCGTATGGCGACAGTGCTCCACTTTTGTAATCGCGAACATCGAATACTCCGTCGTGGATCCAAACCGCGTCGAGGCGCGCCGCCGCGAGAAACATTGGAACCGGGTGGTGGTGGTATCGAGCCCGTTCGACCTCGTGATAGCCGACGCTCGTCGTTGTTGGCTGTGATCCATCGATCAGCGGCGCACTCGGACAACGATCTCGATGGCGACCAATCATCGAGCGCATCGCTTCGGTGTCACACGCGTGATCCGACAACACGGTTGCAACGAACTCCGGGTCTTGGCAGCTGCGGTGTTCGTGGATGAAACGCAGCACTGCGTGCAAGCGGAGTCCTTCATCGTTGCTCAACCCAACATCGCTCGCGGGCACTCCGAGAATGTGGCGCAAGAGGTACTGGCGTTCGCACCGGTTCCACGCTTCGAGCGACGTCGGCGAGAGCGCCACGACTTTGGGGACGAGGATCTGACCGCGGCTCATCGGCGCGCCGATCGGTGCGCCGGACAGTCCCAGACGTAGGGGCAGTCGGCGCATTCGTTGCCGGTTACGACCTTGCTCTGGGCTGCGATCGACCGCAGTTCCTCGACCCGCGTGCGGAACCAAAGGTGTGCGTCGTCGATGATGTCGTCGACACACAATTCGACCGTTTGCACCTCAAGGGCCACGACATCGGCTGCAACCAGCTGCACAGTCACGCCGCGTAAGTTGTGCTCCCACAAGATCGCCAATGAATGGAGAGCCGATTGGTCGATGTTCGGCACTCGACTTGATGCTTGAACGCGTCGGAGTTCGAGTGTCTCGTCGCTGCGTTGCAGCATGATCCCTGGCGTCGCTTTGAAATGGACGCCGAGTTCAGGAAGCTCGCGGGCGCGCTCCCAGTCCAGAGCTTTTGCTGCACGATCGCCGAATAATGCGAGGTATCCGCGACTCGCAGCGCCGTAATGCCGTACCTGTTCTGGAAGTAGGTCGACTGGGTCTGGGAAATCGTTTGGGGATGGATGGCGCAACTCGGTATGCGCGAGCGCGATGTCGGCGCGGAGGCGAGCGAGAACGGAGTGGCGAGCGCCGGCGATGAACTGGCCCTTGCTGCCGCTGAGCCGCCGCCGGAGTCGTTCACCGCAGCGCGGCCTCTCGCGGAGATCCCAGGGGCTGAGTACAGGGAGCTCGTCCATCTAGCTGAGCGTACGTGTCGCTGTGCCACTCGGATGCCACCGGTGGCCCGTACCATCAGATTGTGAAATCTCGCCGCAAACTGTTCTGGCTCGTCGGTGCCACCATTTTCGTGGCCTGGGTTGGTTTCGCTGCACTCAAGTTGCTGGATGCCCGCAAGCACGCGCAAGCGGGGCTCGCCCGCCTGGAGGCGGCGCGCGACGAGCTGAAATCGAAGGACCTTCTGGAAGGGCGCGGCGAGCAGGTATTGGGCGAAGCCAACGCAGAATTTGAGCTCGCGCGCGATTCTTCATCGAATTGGCTGCTGCAACCGTTTCGCCTTGTGCCGTTTGTGAGCCAGCAAATCGGCTCGGTTGATTCGCTCGCGGCGGGCGCCGCCGACATCACGAGGATCGGAGGCGGGGCGTTGCGCGACGTGCGCACCGAATTCGATCGCGTGGATCGGCCACAGGGCAAAGACCGGGTTGCCATGGTTCGCAAGATGCGCACGATCGCCGACGCCACCAAGACGGAATTGGCGAGCATTTCCTTGGGTCCGAATCGCTACCTCCTGCCCGCATTGCGCAATGCTCACGCCAAATTTGATGACAACCTCGGTGACCTCCGAGGCACGGTTTCGGGTCTCGTGGACGCGTCAGCGGGCTTGGTCGATTTCATGACGGGGCCCCGACGGTATCTGGTGATCGCTGCGAACAACACCGAAATGGGGGTGGGATCAGGTGCGTTTCTGTCACTCGGCGAATTGGTGATTCGTGACGGAAGATTTGAATTAGGCGAGATGCTTCCCGCGAAAGTGCTGCAGCCGCCGGCTGGATCGGTAGCTCCTGGGCGCTACGACTCTGATTTTGGCGACCGGTTTGGCGTGTACTCGCCAACCGCCGATTTTCGTAGTTTGGCGCAGACTGCTCGGTTCGACGTCTTGGCCCCGCTTGCCCTCGACATGTGGAAAGCCCGGGGAGGAAGCACCGTCGATGGCGTGTTGGTACTTGATCCTGTGGCGCTGAAGGGTCTGTTGGGAGCGACCGGTCCGGTGACGGTGGAAGGCAAGCAGTATTCCGCCGACAACTTGTTGCAGGAGATATTCGTCGAGCAGTATCGCGGGCTGGAAATCAACCCTGCGCGAACTGAGCAAGTGGAGCGCAGAGACAAGCTCTCCAAGGTTGCTCGGGCTGCGATTCAGCAACTCGAAGACGGCAATTGGAAGACGGCGGACTTGGTAGAGGCGTTACGCGTCGCTGGCGTCGGGCGACACATTTTGGCGTGGTCGGCGCGCACCGTTGAGCAAAAGGGGTGGTTAGGTGCGAATGTCGGCGGATACGTGGGCCCTGAAGGGATGCTTGTTGCCGTGCAAAATCGGGCAGGCAACAAACTCGATCAGTTCTTGACGATGGACAACACGATCACAACAGATGTGCAGCCGGACAACAGCACCAAAGTGGTTGTCGATGTCAGAATTATGAACTCGATCCCCCTGCCGATCGAGCAATTTCCGCCCTACGTGTTGGGCCCGTATGGCTTTGACCCCACTGGCGAGGCCGGAAAGTACGAGGGTTCCTTTGGGGTGGAGCTGCCGAAGGATGCGGGTTATTACACCATCAAAGTGGCTGGCAAACAGGTCCCATTCACCGTTGGTGGCCCCAACGGCCCCGATCACCATGTACTCGGCGCCAATCTGGCGTTGCAGCCTGGCGAATCGATCACGATGAGCGTTCAGTTCACGTTGCCTGCGAAGGCCCGGAACCTCTTTGTCGCGCCCACGGCTCGGGCGCTGCATCCAATGCTCGGACGTCCGGCAACGCTGTGGACCCATGGAAACGACCGTTGGAACGATGAAAAATCGCATTCGATCAAGTGGTAGTGCACGAACGCGGTGACATCAGTCACGATGAGGTCACACACGTACTAAGAAAGTTGTGCTTCGCACTGGACAGCAGTGTCAAGGCCCGGTTACACTCCGTGACAATTCGTCTCCCCCTTGGAAGGAAATCAAGGATGAATAAGAAAGCTCTTCGTCTCGCAGCTGCAGCAGGCATTGTTGCGGGAGCAGCATTCCTCCCAGCTTCGAGCGCGCATGCAGTCGACTACGGCACGACGGTTGCTCCTCAGGTTTCCACCACCGGTGGCGGTACCGCTGCACCAACTGGTGGCAACCTTCCCAACACGGGTAGCGACGCAATGGCGATCACATTGATCGGTGGCGGCCTCGCCGCTGGCGGCGCAGTGTTGGTGGCCGCTGGCCGTCGCCGCCGCGCAGCGTCGATCTAACTCGACCTCGAATCTCTCGATTCACGAAGCGGCGCCATAGGCGCCGCTTCGTCGCGCTCAGGCCCCGGTGTCACCCGGCCTCCCGACTGCGCCGCTCACGCGGTCGCGGTCCCACATGGGCCGCGTAAGCCGCTAGATCGTGGGACCAGCTGGTGTCGGGTGCGCCGCTCTCGCGGTCGCGGTCCCACATGGGCCGCGTAAGCCGCTAGATCGTGGGACCAGCTGGTGTCGGCGTCTCGACCCGACTTTTGGCGGTGGGCAAGCTTCAGGGGCGCCGGGGATGGCTGTGGTCGCTGGTCCCCAACGGATCGGTTTCGTCGCTGTTGTCGAACGCGGTTGTCGCCGCGACACCGAAATGTTGACGCTGCGGATCGCCGGCATCGGGCGACGAGCCGTGGGCTGGGCTTTGAAACACCGCAGCCACTGTGCGCATGAGGATGACGAAGTCGTGCCACAACGACCAGTGTTCTATGTAGTGGTTGTCGAATCGCACTCGTTCGCGCAACGATGTCTCGCCTCGTAGCCCGTGCACCTGGGCCCAGCCGGTGAGCCCAACGGGAAGCCGGTGTCGGTCTCGGTATCCGTATACCTCGTCGTTGAACTGTTCGACGAGATACCCACGTTCGGGACGCGGGCCAACGATGCTCATGTCTCCCCGCAGCACATTCCAGAGCTGCGGAAGCTCATCGATGCTGCTGCGCCGCAGGAACCACCCGATGTTGTGATATCGAGCTTCGGCAGTGTTGAAAGCGTCGTCAATGTGATCGGTTGGCAACGTGCGGAACTTCAGGACTTCGATTTCTTCACCGTGTTGGCCAATGCGACGTTGGCGAAATAGTACGGGCCCGGGACTTGCGAATTTCACGGCGACTGCGGCCATGGCCATGACCGGGAGCGCTAGTAGCAACATGGTGCCCGCGACGGCAACGTCGAGGGCGCGTTTGAAGCGCCATGCCCAGCGTTGCAGCGCTGCTTGGCGAACTCGATATACAGGGATACCCCAAAGATCATCGACGTCGGAACCACGCGGCGCCACGCCGACCTCGAAGAACCGCGGGACGATATGCACCTGGACGGCTCGCAACATGGCGGTCCGTAACACCGTGATGAGGTCGGCTTCTCGAGTGGGGCCGAAGGCGACGATGACGCGGCGCGCTCGGTGTTCGGAGACAATTTCCGGCAGTCTGGCTATTTCTCCGAGGAGTGGCCCGGGGAGGTCGGGAAACGGTGCTCCAACGAAACCAATGAAATCAAGCCCGAATTCGGGATGCATTTCAATGACTTCGGCCAATTCGATGCCGACATGGCCGCTGCCGGCAATGATCGCGGGTTCGCGAAGACCACGGCGTCGCCAGGCCCGGACGGTGGCGTAACTGAACATACGTATGATCACGATTGAGGGCACGAGCAATGCGGCTTGTAGCAGTACGCCTGAGCCTCGTCCGGCGAACGGTGCTGCCGCGAGCGCTGCGACGCCAACGGCTCCGGCGAGGCGAGGTGCGTCATCGAGGGCGCTGAGCGTGCAGCGCAACCGGTACGACCCGATCGCGACCAGACCGGTGACGGCGAACCCACCAAACAGCAGCTTGCTCGCTAGCGATCCTTCGACGACCGTGAGCGCGATCGATAGTGCCGCGACATCGCCGAGGCCCACGAGCGCAATTGCGAGCGCGAGGCGCCGACGCAAGGTTCCGGGCGTTAGCCGCGGCCGCGTTCCGACTACTCGCAGCGTGCGCGGCGAAGGCCGCTGTCCTGGTCGATCTCCGCGCATCGACGGCAAATTTGGTGCAGTCACAGTCCCCTGACCTGACATCACTGAGGGTGGGGGTTGATTCTCGACTGTCGAGACCCCTTTGCGCAAGGTGCGTACGCAACCTTTTTCCAAATTTGTTACGAACTACCCCGAAATTGAGCCTTAAGTCCGCTTCCGAGCGTGACGATGTGCACAAAGCGCGCCACGGAGCGCGCACAAAAGGACTGACGTATGCGACGGAACGCGCGAATTCGCACAACATTGCTGGTAATCGGATCGCTCTGCGTAGTTGGAGCTCCCACAGTCGCGGTTGCGACTGTTCAGCAACGCACTGCGGTCAGCGGTCTCCCCACACCATCGTCAGGCTTGGCCGCGGCAAACTCGGTCGCGTTGGGCCAGTTTGGATTCTCGCAGGGTTCTGGCTTGCTGTGGGAGTCGGATGCGTTGCTGGCGCGCGACCTCGACGGCATGGTTGCCGCCGGCGCACGCTGGGTTGGCGTCGACATCGATTGGCCGCATATCCAAGCTGTCGGCCCAAACTCGTGGAATTGGCAGGTGACGGATCGGGTTGTGCACGCGGCGCAGGCTCGTGGGCTGCAAGTGCTCGGCACCGTGGTCTACACGCCGGTGTGGGCGCGTCCTGCCCACACAAGTGACAAACATGCCCCGAACGACCCCGCTGATTACGCACGCTTCGTACGAGCTGCGGCTGAGCGTTATTCCGGGGCTGGCGTCGACGCTTGGCAGATATGGAATGAACCCAATATCAGCGCGTTCTGGCAGCCGCAGCCAGATGTCGCGGCCTATTCAGCGTTGTTGATTTCTGGGGCGGACGCGATTCACTCTGTGGACCCCGACGCTGTGGTGATGAATGGTGGGCTCGCACCGGCGGCCAATGTTGCCGGAGTGTCAATCGCGCCGAATGACTTTGTTATTGGGATGTATCTAGGTGGAATCGGCGGTCACATCGACGCAATTTCAATGCATCCCTATTCGTTTCCCTACGCGCCATCGACACCGGAATCTTGGAATCCCTTCTACATGCTCACGTACACGCATCTTGTCATGTCGGCATTCGGCGATGGGGCGTTGCCGATTTGGGGCACGGAGTCTGGGTTCGGCACTGGTGCGGACAAACAGTCGGTTTCGGAGGGGTTGCAAGCGATTCGCATCGGCCAATTGGTGCAGGCATGGCAACAACTGCCGTTTGGTGGCAATTTGCTCATCTACGGCTACCGCGACCTAGCGCCGCAGTCCGCTTCAGTGTGGGACAACATGGGGCTGGTGCGCAACGATTTCAGCAGCAAGCCCGCGGCGGCCGCGTTTCGAGCCGCGGTGGTTGGTGCTCAACCCAAGGCTCGCGAACCTCGGAGTTGTATCCGAAGCGCCAATATCGGCGCCGGTCGTCGAAAGGGCTGCTAGCAGCAACACTCAGTTGCCGCGTTCGCGTCAGCGAAACCGGGTGGGCTCAGTTCAGCCGATGTACTGCGCTCGTATGCCCTCATAGAGCCATACGTATTGCTGGGCAATGGTGTCGAGTTCGTAGCGTTTTGCTGCTGTCACCGCGCCGATTCGCATCCGGGCCCGCACGTCGGGGTCGCATACCGATTGCAGCGCCGCGAATAGGTCGCGGGAATCGTTCGACGGGGGCACGACGCCGCACGAGGCGTCGAGCACTTCGAGCCCGCCTGCGCTCGGCGGAGCGATACACGGCAGTCCGCATGCCAGTGCCTCGATTAACGAATTTGATATGCCTTCGCGATCGGAGGGAAGCGCAAAGACATCTGCGGCATGAAAATACTCAACGACATCGGATACGACTCCCGTGAATGTCACGTGTCGATCGAGTTTGAGCTTGGAGACCAAGATTTGCAACTGCTCAGTGCGATCCTGGAGGTCTTCGCGGCTGCCTCCAAGGATGAATAGGTGCGCTTCGGTGCCGGAGTCACAGAGTTGACGAAATGCTTCGATGAGCAGATCAACGCGCTTCAAGGCTCGTAAGTGTCCTGCGTACAGCACAACCAAGGTCGACGGCGCGATCCCAAGGCTTGATCGGGCCGCGTCGCGTTGCGCTGGTTCAGGTGGGCTGAACATTCCAGGATCGACCGGCGTGGGTATTACGTGCGGAGAAACTCCGAAGTTGAGGCCCTGAAGCTCATCGGAAATCGATTTCGACAACGCGATGTGAGACGCGCATCGCAACGCTCGGCGCCGCAATCGTGCGAGCGCATTGCGGGCGCGTGACTGATTCAACGCCAATGTATCGGTGGCGTCGCCGAGTCCGGCCCACACCATCACCGCGGTGTCTGCGATTCCTGCGGCATGGGCAGCCACGACGAAATCGGGATACATAATCGTGGTGCTGACCACGATCCGCTTACGGTTGAGCCTCAGCCATAATGCAACGTGAAGCACCAGCAGTTTCATCGAAAGCCCGCGCCGCGATGGCGGGCCGAGTCGTACGACGTCGATGCCTTCGATGGTTTCGGTCACGGACCATGCTCGTTCAAGGCGTTGGGTGATCACCGTGACATGGTGTCCCTGCGATGTCAGCGTCAACGCCAAATTTCGAGTTTGGCGGGTCGTGCCGCCGGTCGTTGGTTCGTAGTCCGGCACCATGAACACGATGGTTGACGGCTTATCCATGAACGGCTCGATTGGCAAAGGTCTCGAATTCGTCTCGAAAGCGGCGAGAATTGAACCGTTGCGCGTGCGTGGCGATGATCGCAGAATCGAACGCAGTGGGTTCGAAGTTGCGCAGGATATTTGCGAGTACGTCAACTGGATTCGGTGAGTCGGGGTAGAGCACTCCTGTTGTGTTTGCAATGACTGTGTCGCATGCGCCGCCCACTCCAAGTGCGATCACGGGTGCCCCACACGCCTGGGCTTCAACGGGCATGATCCCGAAATCTTCGCGTCCGGGATACAGCAATGCTCGACAGCGGCGGTAGTAGTCGCGCAAGGTTGTGTCGTCGACTGAGCCGACGAATTCGATTGATGGTCCGGCCACCGCTTGGCAGGATTTGCGGGCGCGACCATCGCCCGCGACGACCAGCCGAACTCCGGCACGAACGGCCGCGGCGACGGCGACTTCAGGACGTTTGTATGGGACCAACCGCCCGGCAAGCAGAAAGAAGTCTTCGCGTCGGTTGGTTTCGTCAGGCGTGAAGAGTTCTGTGTCGACGGGAGGAGCAATGACGGTGCTCTCGCGCCCCCACCAACTGCGAATTCGCTGGGCAACTTCGGTCGAGTTGGCGGCGATGGTGTACAAGCGTTGTGCGGCGGCGCGATCGCGCCTGCGTTGCGAAGCTGCGAATGCCGTCAACGCGCCGCGTCCGATTGGGCCGCCGATTTCATCGACTCTCGTTGTCGCATCCCAAATCCAGCGCGCTGGTGTATGGGTGTACGACACGATTCGTGCGTCACTGCGAACCCGATTTGCGAACTGATGGTGGCTTGTAACGACGAGGTCGTAGCCGTTGAGGCGGCGTCGCGATGCTGCAATTGGAAGGAGTGGCAGCAGGTGCGCGTAATTGTCACCGCCGCGATACAGGCGCTGCAACGTGGCATCGGGGCGGATGTCAGCTCGGGCGAGTCCCGGGCTCAAGGTCTCTCGATCGCACACGGCGCAAAAGATTGGCGCTTGCGGCCAAACGTTGTGGAGCTGTTCGACGACACGTTCGGATCCCGCGTTGATCGTGAACTTCTCGTGCACGATTGCGACCCGTAAAGCGGTCATGCGCGTTTACCGCTCGTAGGTGTCGCGTTTATTGACAGTGGCTCCATTGAGCACCACGCCTATGAGGGACGCACCGGTGCGATCAAGCGCGGCGATGAACTGTTTCGTGGTGCGCTTTCGAGTGGTTTCGGCATCGAGCACTAGCAGGGCTGCGTCGCAGTGCGCGGCCACGGCTAACGCATCTGCGTAGCCAGCACCCGGTGGGGTGTCGACGATAATGAGCTCTGCTGTCTCCAACGAGTCGAGAACTCCACGGAAAGCTCGTCCTCCGAGCGCTGCGACAGTGTCGGTCACTGGCGCGCCGCTGGGCATGAGTTTGAGATTCGAATGTCCGTCAACGCGATGCAGCGTTTGTGAAAGCGGCATGCCTCGTAGCGCATCGGCAAGACCGGGCTCCCGGTCGGTGCGGAGGCGCTGATGTAACACGGGGCGCCGAAGATCGGCGTCGACGAGCACCACGTGAGCGTCGACTCCCACCGCCGATTCGGCAAGGTGGATCGCGCAGAATGATTTCCCGGCCGCAGGGTTGGGGCTCAGAATTGCGATGGTGCGGGGTCGATTGTTGCCTTCGAGGAACATGAGATTGGTTCGAAGGGTTCGGAACGCTTCTACAACCTCCGGCCCACGACCTCGTGGCACGAGTGCCAGCACTGGCAGGCCCGTCAGCGCGGTGATGGCTTCGACGTCGGTTGCCTTTGATACTCGATCACTGAGGGCCCGCGTAACCACAAAACTCTCGGCGGCTACAACGAAGGCAACGAGGAACGCGAGGATTCCGTCGCGGATCGGCTTTGGGGCTACTGGTTCGCCGCTGTTGTCAAGCACAGGGGTCCCGATGAGCCGCACTACGCCATATTTGCCGGTTGGGAGGCGCAAGAAAACGAGGCTTGCTTCTTGGGCCTCTAGTGCTTTGGTTGCTTCATCCGCCGCGGGGCTGCCTGCGGGGAGGACCCCGTTCGACAGCGCGTTCTTGAGAAAGGCGATCCCGGTTTCGGCGTCTTTGATCTTGCGGTCATTATCGATTTGAGCGGCTTCGATGCTGCTGCGCTCTAACGCGGCGCCGTAGGCGCCGGCTTGGGCCATCGCGAGTTGCCGAGTATTGGCACTGCTCTTGATCAAGATATTGCCGGAGAGCGGATTCTGCACGATCGTCAGGCCCGATCGGAGTTCGGCCGCGCTGACCGTCAGTTTGCTGTCGTTCACCGCCTTGAGGGCCAACTCGTACGTCTCGAGTAGGAACTTCTTTTCGGAAAGCCGTATCTCAATGGTCGCTTGGTCGATTCCTTGGCCTTGGTCGACCTCGGGCGTGAGATTGATCAGTTGCATACCGACGTAGGTCGGGTCTTGCGAGGTACTCCAGCCGTAGACGCCCGCACCCACGATTGTTGAGATCAACAGGATGCGCCACCAGTTGGCCGCGATCGTGCGGAAGTGATCGGCGAGGTCCATTGCCGCGGGAGTGTAGGTGGCGCCATCGGTCACGATGTGAACATTCAGTGTGGAATCCGCCACTACTCTGCTTGGTCGTGCCAATCGGATCCACAAACGCCGATCGTCGCAGCTCTCGCGACGATTTAGCCAACTTTGTCATTGGCTGCGTCGCGATTTTCATGACAATTGCCATCGGCCTCGCGTTGGCGGATGCGCAAACGAATCGTGTTTTTAGTGCGGTTGTGCGGGCATTGCCGTTGGTGTTGCTGGGCGCCGTGCTGCTTCCAGCCTTGGTCGCGATTGCTCGCCGTCCGCAGCGTGGTGTGCTGATGTTGGTAGCGCTCGTGCCTTTTTACGGGTTGTTGATCATTGCACCCGGCAAACCCCCGTTCGCTGAGGGTTGGAAGGAAGCGCTCGCGCTGTACACGCTGTTTTGGAGTCTGGTGTCAACACCAAAACGCAAACGGACGAAACAGAAGTTCCCTCCGATAGCGCAACCGATCTTGTTGTACCTCGCGTCGGGCATTGTTTGGCTACTGGTACTTCACGACATACGTGGTGTTGTTGGATTCAAAGTCAGTTTCTTTTGGCTCGTGCTCGGGCTGATCGTGTGGCGTACGCCGCTGGACGCGCGCGATCGCGATCGCGTCGTATCGATCCTCATGTTCGTGACCGTGATCACGTCGTTGGTTGGGCTCGCGCAGCAACTTGTGGGCCATGCGTACTTAGCTGGCCTTGGATACAACTACAACTCCAACATTCGCTTTACCGGAGGTTTCCTTCGCTCGTTTTCAACAATGGACAACCCGTTCAATTTCGCGTTCTTTTTGGCGTTTGCGTTGTTGTTGCTGCTCCCGCAATCGCTTGAGGATCCCCGGCGACCTCGTAACAAAGTCTTTTTGGCATTGTTGCCCATTGTCGGCTTATCGCTAGCGTTTACGTTCGTTCGCGGCGCGTGGCTCGCACTCGCGCTGGGCTGCGGCTACCTCGCGGTGCGGCGATTCAAGGTATTTTTCCTCGCCGTTCCCTTCGTGCTCCTCGCGATTGTGGTGCTTCCCGGTGGGTTTTCCGACTCTGCGTTGAGCTCGAGCAGTCTCGGCGATCGCCAGGAGGGCTGGGCACAAAACATTAATAAGGCAGTGTCGGCGCCGCTGGGCAACGGCATTGGTTCGACCGGCGCTTCGGGTCTGAAGGCAGCCACGGTTGCCCGTACGAATGTTGCGATTGTGTATGAGCCAGACAATCAGTACTTCAAAGCGCTGTATGAATCGGGCGTGATTGGCCTGTGGATTCTTGGAGTGTTGTTCGCGTCGTTGCTCACCACGAGCCGCGCCGCAGAACGGCGACTCGATGGCGTGGATCGCGCCTGGGCGTTAGGGTTAACCGCCCATGGCATTGGCGCGATCGCGGCCGCAACTATTTCAACGTGGTTGGAGATCTTCCCGAATGACTTGTTTCTATGGATGACAGTCGCAGTGGTGACGACGATCGACCGACCGTCGGAACCGTTACGTTCTCCACCCCCGACGATGATGAGCGCGGGCCGCGAATCGCCCTGAACGCGCTGGCGTTGCGAGCCGACGGCAGCGGCGTCCAAACCTACGCGCGAGAACTTCTTCGGGCGTTGCCCGATGCCTGGCCCGCGGCTCGCTTCGTCGCCAGGGTCGCGTCCGATGCCCCGAGTTTCGACGCCCGCATCGTTCGCGAACCAGTGATTGCCGGGACAAACGGCGGTTTGCGCCGCAAACTGCTATCCGCGCTGCGGGCAACCGACGCCGATCTTGTGCATGGCTTCGATACGGATCAATCCCTGCGGGGAGATACTCCGACCATCGCGACAGTTCACGATCTTGCTTTGTTCGACGTGCCGTGGGCGTTTTCTCGGTTGACGGGTGCCTCGAAACGCGCGATTGCTGCAGCCTCAATTCGGCGTGCGGACGCGTTGATCGCAGTGTCGTCGTTTACCGCGGAGCGAATTTTGGCCATCTTTGGCCGCGATTCGACCGTGATTCATGAGGCAGCGGGACCGCATTTCCGGCCGGCTACAGAAGCTGAAATTTCGGATGTTCGGCACAGGTATCAGCTCCCGGCACGGTTTGTGCTGTACGTGGGCAATCATGAGCCGCGCAAAGATTTGGCGTCGCTCGGCGAGGCGTGTCGATTGGCAGGTGTGGACCTTGTAGTTGCAGGTGGCGCGATTGTTTCCACGGCTCTTCCGGTGAATTCGATCGTAATCGGGTACGTGCCCGATGCAGATCTCGCGGCCATCTATGGCGCAGCCGATGTTGTGGGGTACGTCGCCCGATACGAAGGTTTCGGTTTGCCTCCAATCGAAGCCATGGCGTCGGGTGGGTGCGTGATGGCTACCCGCATCGGTGCCCTCACGGAAGTCGCAGCCGAAGGCATTGAGTTCGTGCCTCAGGGCGAACCTGAGGGTCAGCGAGACGCAATTGTGGAGCTATTGCAGGATCCCGAACGTGCCGCCCATCGTCGTCGCTACGCGATCGATGAAGCTTCGAAGTTGTCATGGACGCGTGCCGCGGCCGAGACCGTTGCGGTCTACAAGCACGCGCTGTAGACCGCTGTTATTAGCGACGTCGCGCGATGAAATCGTCGAGGTGACGTTGCCCCACGGTCACTGAGCGCCAGGCTGCTTCGCTTGGTGTAGTTGCAAGGATCATCTGGCGACGACGATGCAACGACAGGGAGCACGAACCGAACAGCAAACAGCTCAGCGCAAAGATCACAGGTGCGGTGTCGCCCACGCCGGTGTCTGCGAGTTTGGTCGGCAACGGCGCCGTGGTGGATTCGGTTGAGGCCGACGATGTCGAAGGGGTGGAAGTTGCGGCGGTCGATGGTGAAGTTTCCGATGATTGTGCGACGGTGATTGTGGCGGTCATTGATGGGTGAATCTCGCAGTGAATTCTTAGTTTCCCTGAGGCAGTCACCACGGCGTTGAAGCCGGTGCCGGGGCTGAGGTCGCGAGAATCAAACGAACCATCGTCGGCGATGATGCGATGCACCGCAGCACCAAGGTTCTGAAAGGTCACGGTTTGGCCAGAAAGCACCGAGGGTGCGGAGGGTCGCAGGTTGTAGTCGCGAATCTCGACGACAGCCCCTTCGGTCGCAGCGTTGGCAGGTGCGGCGGTTACCGCGGCGGCCGCAAGGCCAGCCGCAACTATCGAAGCACGCAGGACAATGGATGTCCGGAGCCGAAACGGTTGTTGCGCCGTCCCGTGATTTGCCCAATGATTTGCCCCGTGATTTACCCAGCGTTGCATGGCCGCACTCCCTTCGCAGCTGACAGTACCAAGTGCCGATGCAAGTACTGCGCCTACACTCGACCGAGTGCGAATTGCGATCGGTGCAGACCACGCCGGCTTCGAACTGAAGGCCCATCTCGTTACGTCACTGCGACGGCTTGGGCACGAAGTCGACGACCTAGGAACCCATAGCGATCAACGCTGTGATTACCCCCCGATTTGTGCGGCGGTTGCTCGCGCTGTCGTTCGAGGCCCAGCCGATGTCGGAATTGTGCTCGGCGGATCCGGACAAGGCGAACAAATTGCCGCCAACAAGGTGCATGGTGCTCGAGCTGCTCTGTGCAACGACCTCTACACCGCGCGCATGGCGCGAGCACACAACGACGCAAACGTGTTGTCGATCGGTGCTCGCATCGTCGCGGCCGCCCTAGCAGAGGAGATTGTTGGAGTTTTCCTCGCTAGTACCTACGAAGGTGGGCGCCACGCAGCCCGCTTGGATCAACTCTGCGACATCGAACGAGAGGAATGCGCCCAGTGACCACACCCCTTGAGAACACTGACCCTGAAATCTTTGGGGTCATTCGTCGCGAAGTCGAACGGCAAAACACCACGATCCAGTTGATTGCCTCTGAAAATTTCACCTCCCAGGCCGTCATGGAGGCCCAGGGCACGGTTCTGACTAATAAATACAGTGAGGGGTATCCGGGTAAGCGCTACTACGGCGGCAATCTTGTGGTCGACGAGGCCGAGAATCTGGCTCGCTCGCGAGCGTGCGCGTTGTTCGGTGCCGAGCACGCCAATGTGCAGCCACATTCTGGAGCGAATGCGAACGCAGCCGTATTTTTTGCGTTGCTGGAACCAGGTGACAAAGTTATGGGCATGCGGCTCGACCAAGGTGGGCATCTCACCCACGGGTCGCCGGTGAACTTCAGTGGCAAGAATTACAACTTCGCTTCGTACGGCGTGAACGAACAAACCGAGCAACTCGACTACGACCAGATTCGCGATTTAGCGAAGCAGACGCAGCCGAGACTCATCATCGCGGGTGCGACTGCGTATCCACGCGCGATTGATTTTGAGGCGTTTCGATCGATAGCTGACGACGCGGGCGCGCTGTTGATGGTGGACGCGGCGCACATCGCAGGGCTCATCGCAGGCGGCGCGCACAAGTCGCCGTTACCGATGGCCGACATCATGACGTTCACCACCCATAAGACGCTTCGGGGCCCGCGTGCCGGGTGCATTCTGGCAAAACAAGAGTTTGCCGCGGCCATTGACAAGGCGGTGTTTCCCGGATTCCAGGGTGGCCCGTTGATGCATGTCATTGCGGCCAAAGCAGTTGCGTTTCACGAAGCGGCGCAACCGTCGTTTCGTACCTACGCCGCAAATGTCGTGGCCAACGCGGCCGCACTCGCTGCGGCGCTTGCGAGCCACGGTCTTCGTATCGTTTCGGGAGGAACCGATAACCACTTGCTGCTCGTCGATCTCCGGAGCTTCCAAATCACTGGCAAAGTCGCACAGGAGGTTTTAGACAGAGCCGGTATCACGACCAACAAGAATGCGATTCCCAACGATCCTGAGAAGCCCTTCGTGACGAGCGGATTGCGCCTCGGTACCGCGTCGATGACGACTGCCGGTATGGGTCCCGACGAAATGGTGCAGATCGCCGAGATGATCGCCGCGGCGTTGCGCGGCGCAAACGATATTGCTGTACTTGACGCAGTGCGTGCTCAAGCCAACGATTTGTGTTCGAAATTCACGCCGTATCCGGCGCTTGCATCGAAGTGACAGAAGCGTAATTACGTCATGCACTATGCGCTTGTGCTGGCGGTTGCGTTTGGTGTGACCTATACGTCGACCCCGATCGTGACCCAGTTGGCGACGCGTTTTGGCATCGTGAAACAACCCGGCCCCGCGAACGGCCGGAACGTGCACACCCGGCCGCTTCCCGATGTGGGCGGGATCGCGTTATTCCTTGGGTTTCTTGCCGCGATGTTTGTGGCAAGTCGTATGTATCAATTCGATGCAGTGTTTTCAAGTGGTTCTGAACCTCTCGGCGTGATTTGCGGAGCCACTGTCATGTTTCTTGTCGGGTTACTCGATGACGTGAACGATGTTTCGCCGCCGGCCAAGATCGCCGGGATGGTCGTGGCCGCGAGCTTGATGGCGCGCTTCGGCGTGACCATGTTTTACTTCCGGGTGCCCTTCAACTTTCGTGACCTTGACACAGTCGTGTTGTCATCCGACCTCGCGCCGTTGGTAACAGTGTTGTGGGTGGTGTTGATGGCGAACGCGATCAATTTGATCGACGGTCTCGACGGCTTGGCGGCTGGCATCGTGATGATTGCGGGAATGGCGTTTTATTTGTTTGCGCGCCAGCTCTCGTCGTATGGCGAACTCGACGGCTCGAGCATCGCCCCGTTGGTGGCACTCATCGCTGTCGGCATTTGCGCTGGGTTTCTTCCCCACAATTGGTCGCCCGCAAAGATCATTATGGGCGACGGGGGAGCGCTGTTTCTCGGGCTCCTGATGGCCGTCCCCACAATTACCGTAGGGGGGCGGACGGAGGGCAAATTCTTTGGCAACGCCTTCTTTTTCTTCGCGCCCCTGTTGATCCCGCTAGTGATTTTGGGCGTACCAGTTGCGGACACCGTCTTTTCGTTTTTTCGGCGTGTGTTGTCTGGCAAAGGTTGGTCAACGGCTGACCGCAAACACATGCATCATCGGCTCATGGAGATGGGTCACGGGCCGCGAAGAGCTGTACTGATTCTCTGGGCTTGGACCGCGCTGCTATCGGGCGCTGCGCTACTCCCGGTCTATACCAAACGAGGTGGTGCCCTGCTGCCTGTAGCCGCAGGAGCGCTCATGTTGTTGCTCTATGTGATGCTGCATCCCGGAGTCCGGACCGTGCGAGCCCGCAAAGGCCAGGCTCGTCACCCCAGTTCGCAGCCTGTGACGGACGAAGCTCTGAGCACACCGGTCCACGAGACGAGTGCCCAGTAACCCAGCGCGCTGCGGGAATCGCTTCGGGCGAGGATTTTTCGACTCTGGGTTGGCACGGTCTTCGCCAGCCCGGATAGATTGGGAATCAATTCACAAGCGGTGTGCGCAACGGAGCCGCACCCGGACGAGGGGCCAACGTAGGTGAGTAAGTTGCATCGCCAAGCTCGGCGCAGCCGCACGAGAGTGCAGGGCGAAACTGATGCGTTCAGCCAAGCGATGACGTTTGCCTCCGGCCCGGTGATGTTTGGCCTCCTTGGACGCTATGGAGACTCAGTAACTGGCTGGTCGCCCACGTTGTTCTTAGCTGGCATCGCGTTGGGCATTTTCGGCTCGTCGGCGACGCTGTATTACCGCTACCAAGCACGGATGGCGGTGCTCGATGCCCCGAAACCGTGGAACCAGCCGACGCACTCCAATTCGGCCAGCGCGACGAAGTACGACATCGCCGAGTCGCCGCTCGACGTTGACGCGTTTACTCGTTCGGCCGAATCTCTACCCGAGTCGGCGGGTAGGTAGCCATGGAAACCGCATTCGGTCCCGTCTCTAATTCTGAGCAACGCATCGAGATGGAAATTGCTCGCGATCTCGCAAAACATGCTGTATATCTGGCCCCATTGGCACTGATCACCGGATTTGTTGCAGCCCGCGGGGCGGGAGCGTTGGGTGCTTTCGTGGCGCTTGTCGTGGTTGCTGGCAACTTTCTCGCCTCCGCGGCAATGCTCGGCTGGGCGGCGCGAATATCCGCCGGAGCTCTCACCGCTACTGCACTCGGCGGATTTATTGTCCGTCTTGGCGTAATAACTGTCGTTGGAATCGGCGTCAAGCAACTCGACGCCGTACATTTCTCGACGTTCTGCATTGTGCTCGTTGTGGCCCACCTCGGGTTGCTGTTTCTTGAACTCCGTCACGTGAGCCTCACGTTGGCGTATCCCGGCCTCAAGCCCGAAAAGGAGAAAGCGTGACCATCGCCGCGCTGTTCCCCCACGGAATCTCAGAGCTCTTCCAATGGAAGAGCATCGCCTTTGGCGACACGTTTTACGAGATCAACAAAACCGCGATTATGGCGCTCGTTAGCACCGTCATTTGCATCCTTGTGTTTTTCGGAGGCGCCCGCAAAAAGGCGTTGGTGCCGACCGGGCTCCAAAACTTCGCTGAGTTCGGCTACGAAGCCATCGAAGAACAAATCGCAGTGCCCGTCATTGGCGACCACCCGCACGGTTACGGCAAGTCGTGGGCGCCGTTCCTGACCGGCACGTTCTTTTTCATCTTCTTCATCAACATCTGGAGCACGGTTCCGTTCGTGCAGTTCCCCGCAACGTCGCGCATCGCAATCCCGATGTTGCTGTCGCTCATCACCTGGGTCATTTTCATCGCGGTCGGGTTCAAACACCAAGGCCCGCTCTACGTCTTCAAAGCTTGCTTGCCGCCGGGCGTGCCGAAACCCTTGTACCTCTTGGTGTTCCCGATTGAATTGGTCTCCAAGTTCTTGGTGCGACCGTTTTCGCTCACGGTGCGGCTCTTCGCCAACATGGTTGCCGGGCACGTGCTCCTGGCAGTCTTCGCGTTGATGACCCATGAGCTGGCGACATCAATTGATAACGACAAATGGCACGCGTACCAAGCAATCATTGCTCCGCTGCCATTTCTCATGCTCATCTTCATGACGGTGTTCGAACTTCTCGTCGCTGTTCTGCAGGCATACATCTTCACCACGTTGACCGCCGTGTTCATTGGCGAATCGGCAAGTGACGAGCACTAAATCGCAACATCCAAACCACCGCAGTTACCTTTCTACTAAGGAGATCCACCCGTGATTCAACAGGCACTCCTCGCGGCTACAGATGCCGGAGAACTCAAAGACGGTCTTTCGGCAGTCGGCTACGGCCTCGCAGCAATCGGACCTGGCATCGGTATCGGTACCCTCGTTGGGCAGTCCGTTCAGGCGATGGCACGTCAGCCCGAAATGGCTGGCCAAGTCCGTACCACCATGTTCTTGGGTATCGCGTTTGCCGAAGCGCTTGCGCTTATCGGTTTCGTCGTCAAGTTCATCTGATCCGACGTTGTTAGGAAGGGAAGGACGCGTCATGCGCCTCCGACACAAAATTGCTGCTGGCGTGCTGATCGCCATGCCTATCTTCGCGTTTCCCGTCTCAGGTGCCTTCGCGGCAGAAACCGGAAACAAGACTGAAGCGTCCGAAGAGGGTGCGAAAGAGTCTGGCGGAGATCACGGCGACGGCCACGAAACGGTCTCGTTAGAGATCAACGGAACTCCCGTCGAAGTGCATGAAATTGGCGAGTGCAAAGAGGCGGAAAAGATCCTCGAAGTGCTTGAGGCGCCGTCCGCCGAAGAACAGTCGAAGAAACTCGAAGACTGTTTTTCCTCTGAGAGCCCGATCATTCCCAAGCTGAGTGAAGTCTTTTGGGGCGGTATCGCATGGCTGCTCGTGATGATCGTGGTTGTCAAGGTTGGCATCCCGGCCATGAAGAAGACCATGACTGCACGCAGCGAAAAGATCAAGGGCGACCTTGATGCGGCCGAAGCAGCCAAGACATCAGCGAACGCTGAATTGGCCGACTACCGCGCCAAGCTTGCTGATGCGCAAAGCGAAGCGAACCGCATCATCGATGAAGCTCGCCAAAGTGCCGATGGAGTGCGCAAGGACCTCATCGCTCGAGCTGAAGCCGACGCGGCCGAAGTGCGCGCCCGCGCCAACGAAGAAGTGCGACTGGCCAGCGAGCGTGCGATGGCCGACCTCAGCCAGCAGGTCGCGACGATGTCGGTCGATTTGGCCGGCAAGATCGTCGAGAAGAATCTCGACGTCGCCACGCAGCAGCAGCTCATCGACAGTTACATCAACACTGTCGGAAACAACTAGGACCTAGTGATGAGTGCCGATTCACGCATCGATGCGTACGCCAAAGCGATTCGGGAGATCGTTGCGGTCGAAGGTTATGTCGCAGAGGTCGAAGACGAACTGTTTCGATTTGCTCGGGTGTTCGAAGGCAACGACGGGTTGCGCTCGGCTCTGACGGATACGGCTTCGCCAGCCGAGCGGCGGCTCGCGCTTGCTGACGATTTGTTGGGTGGCAAAGCGCTCTCGGTGACCACCGCGGTGGTTGGTTTCATCGTGAGCATTGGCCGCGCTAACGACCTCCCAGCGATTGTCGATCGGTTTATTGCATTAGCGGCCGAGGCTCGCAGCCACGAAGTGGCTGAGGTCCGGTCCGCGGTAGCGCTTACTGATGTTCAAATCGCACAACTCGCGGCGTCGCTGTCGCGAGCAACAGGCAAGCAAGTAGAAGTGAAGGTCATCGTCGACGCCAGCGTGTTGGGTGGGCTGGTCGCTCGCGTTGGTGACACCGTGATCGACGGCACCGTCCGACACCGTTTGGACCAACTGAAGGATTCCATCTGATGGCTGAACTCACCATCAACGCAGGCGACATTGCCGCGGCGTTGCAAAAGCACGTCAACAGTTATCAACCTGTCACCGAAAAAGAACAGGTCGGGCGTGTTCTCGAGGTCGCCGACGGCGTTGCTCGTGTGCAAGGGCTTCCCAACGCAGCAGTCAACGAACTCTTGGAGTTCGAGGGCGGCAAGCTCGGTCTTGCGCTGAACCTTGACGAAGACGCGATTGGCGCGGTTGTTCTTGGTGCCGCAGACTCGATCGAAGAAGGCGGTCTCGTCAAAGCCACCGGTCGTATCTTGTCGGTGCCAGTCGGTGACGTCATGCTGGGCCGGGTCGTCGACGGCCTCGGCAACCCGATTGATGGCAAAGGCCCCATCACGGGTGCGATCGATCGCCGGATGGAAATCCAGGCGCCGGGAATCGTCGGTCGCAAGCCAGTGCACGAGCCGTTGCAGAGCGGAATCAAAGCCATTGACGCAATGACGCCAGTAGGCCGTGGCCAGCGTCAGTTGATCATCGGTGACCGTAAAACTGGCAAGACGACCGTCGCTATCGACACGATCCTGAACCAAAAGGGCCAGGGCGTGAAGTGCATTTATGTAGCGATTGGTCAGAAAGCGTCGACCGTCGCAACAACCGTGGCCACGCTCGAAAAGCACGGCGCGATGGAATACACCGTGGTCGTCAACGCGCCGGCGGGCGTCGAAGCCGTCTTCAAATACCTCGCACCCTACGCAGGTTGTGCGATGGGGCAGTACTGGATGGAAAACGGCGAAGCCGCGCTTGTGGTCTATGACGACCTCTCGAAGCAAGCTGAGGCCTACCGGCAGATGGCATTGCTGCTGCGTCGCCCACCGGGCCGTGAGGCGTACCCCGGCGACGTG
>SXGS01262399.1_pt1 | contig 57453 bp, 40 predicted proteins | sample 3174681 | NCBI WGS metagenome assembly SXGS01 (sample SAMN11356861, study PRJNA531348) | freshwater metagenome | isolation source: freshwater sample F1-80 | place: China: Fuxian Lake, Yuxi | collected 2017-12-25
TCGGCGGGGTCGGGTGAGGGGGCGGGCTGGCGGGGCACGCGATCGAGAGCGCGACCAGGGCCAGCGCGAGCGTCACCTCAGGCAGCGCCAGGCGCGGGCCGGGGCGGCCGATCTGAGGCGCCTCGATGAACAAGAATCCCTCCAGAACGGGCTCTGTGGTTCATCCAGAGCCAACGCGGCAGATGTTAGAGCCTTGTCGGGTCCGTGGCCAGATTCGCGCGGTTCAATTTGCACCTCGAAACGACCGAGAGTAGTTTGGTGGCCGCTGCTCAAGGCGGTTGAGCTCCCCTGGAGGATCCCATGACCGTCGCCAGAACACCGCTCCTGTCCCTCTCCCTCATGATCGCCGCCGCCGGGCTGGCGGCCTCCCTCGTGGCCCCCGGCCTGGCCGAGGCGTGCTCTCCCCCGCTGTCCGGGTGGTTCTTCATCGATACGGTCCCCGCCGACGGCGACGTCGACGCCCCCATCAACGGCGTCGTCGCCGTCCGGGTGGCCTTCTCGGACCCCTCCGACGCCCTGCGCTTTCCCTCCGAGGACGAGATCGAGCGCTCCGTGCGCCTGACCTTGACCCGCGACGGCGACGAGATCATCCCCGGCGACCTGGAGGTCGATCAGGAGCTCGGCGAGCTGCGCTTCGTCGCCGCGCGCCCCCTGGCCGAGGGCATCACCTTCACCCTCCGGGTCGAGCTGCTCAACAGCGCCCTGAACCTGGAAGGCGACTCCATCAACGAGGACCGCTCGATCTCCTTCACCACCGGCGACCGCTTCGACGAGGCCCCGCCGGCCTTCTCGGGCCTCCAGAGCGTCGAGCTGACCCAGCACGCGCTGCCCGTCAAGGACTGCTGCCCCGCCCCCGAGGAGTTCTGCGTCAGCATGTGCAGCTCGCCCTGCGACTGGTGCTGGACCGTCGACTTCGACTACGCCCCTCAAGCCGACCTCACCTTCCGCGCCGTCGACGACGAGTTCGGACCCCGCAGCATCAGCTACCTCATCTACAAGCTCGACTCCCCCGACGCCGAGCCCACCGGCCCCCCCATCGTGCGCCGCTTCGACGCGCCGGGCGCCCAGACGCTCCACCTCACCTTCCCCCTCGACGCGCCCGGCCCCTTCTGCTTCCTGGCCCGCGCCGTGGACATCTACGGGCGCCGAGACGGCAACGACTCGGTCCTGTGCCGCACCCTCGACGAGCTCAGGCCCATCGCCGCCGTCGAGGTCCCCGAGCCCGACAGGAGCCAGTGCGCCGAGACGCCCGACCTGGACGCCGGGATGGAGCCCGACGCCGACGACCAGCCCGACGCCAGCGACCCCGACAGCGGCGTCGTCGGCGAGCCCGACGCCAGCGTCGACCCCGATGAACCCGATGACGAAGACGCCCCGGTCGTCAACGCCCCCGGCGCTGGACAGTGCGGGTGCACGACCCCGACGACCCGACGGGGGGCGCCCATCGGCGCGCTGGCGGCGCTGCTGGGCCTCGCCCTGACGCTTGCGCGCCGACGTCAGGCCTGACGCCCAAAGGACACCCCGGCATGGACGCCACCGCTCGCCTCGCCCTGACCCTCTCGCTCTGCCTCCTGGCCTCCTCGTGGGGCTCGCCGCGACCCGCGCAGGCCCAGCCGACCCTCGGGACCGACGAGCGCCCCAGCGCCGACGAAACCCCGGATCTGCTCGTCGACGCCCTGGGACCCTGGGCCGGCCTCGTCTACGATGTCACCTACGGACCCGGCGACGGGGGCCTCGACGCCTTCGCCCTGACCGCCACCGGGATCTACCGCTACCGCACCGACGAGGCGCGCTGGGAGCTTCAGCTCCTCGCCCCCATGCCCGCCCCCGACGCGCCCCTGCCCTTCACCGTCGACATGGTCCACCTCGTCGACGGCTCCCGCGCCCACGAGGGCTTCTACGACCCGCAGAGCGTCTCTCTCCTGGTCACCGCGCGCGAGTTCATCGTCGCGACCGACGACGGGGGCGTCTTCCGCGCCACCCGCGGCGGCGGACCCTGGACCGCCGACCGCCCCCCGAAGGAGACCGCCTTCGGCCCCTCCGAACGCCGCACCCCCGTGCGCCTCTCCGTGGCCCCTGGCCGCCCGGAGATCGACCAGCTCTTCCTCCTTCGCAGCGACCCCGACCCCAAGGGCGGGCCAGAGATGAGCCGCCTGTGGCAGACAGACTCCACCGGAAGTTCAAAATCCGCTGTAGAATCAGGTACTAACGGGAGCAAGCCCGGCAAGTGGCGAGCCCAGGACTGGCCCGGCCGCGCCGTCCTGATCCAGACCGCAGAGGGCGGCGGCGGCGCCTCATGGCGCGATCACGGCTTGACCTCTCGGACGGCCGCCGACGTGCAGGTGGATCGCTTCCTGCGCGTGCGCTTGACCGGCGACGGCTCCACCCGCCTGACCGAGATCGAGTGGGCCAGCCTCCTGGGCGCCTCCTCCAAGGCCGTCCGCGAGGGCTGCGGCGGCGCCACGGGGATGCTGGAGGCCGTCACCTCGGCCGGCTACGACGAGCCCCCGTTGATGGTCGCGCTCGGCCCGAGGTCTGTCTGCGTCTCCACCGACGGCGGCAGCCTCTTCACGGTCCGAGGCGGCCTCTTCGACCGCGAGGGCTCGCTTGAGCGGGTGGGCGACGCGATCTCGGCCCTCGCCTTCGCGCACAAGCCGGCCTCCTCCGGGGTCCGCATCCTGGTCGGCACCGACGAGGTCTTCAACCCCGAGGGGCCGGCAGGGCGAGCCTTCGGCGGCAGGCTCTTCATGTCCGACGACGCCGGGGCCACCTGGCAGGATGTCACCCCGGAGATCGAGGGGCCGGGGGCCTTCCTCGGGCTGGCGGCCGGGCCGCCGATCAAGGGCGAGCGCGTCGTCTGGCTCCTGACCGCGCGGCGAGGGCTTTACAGGAGCCGCGGCGATGGCCTCGGCTTTGCGCTGGCCTCGCAGGGGATCAGCGCGCAGCCCGTCCACGCGCTGGCCGCCGATCCCGTCTTCTCCGGCGACGTCTGGGCCGCCAGCCCGACCGGCCTCTACAAGTACGGCAGCACCTGGACCCGCGTGGACATCACCTCGACCCGCTCGCTGGGTACATGGCCGGCCAACGCGCAGCACACGGGGCAGTGGTGGGCCGGGACCTACCGAGGGTCCGTGATCGTGCGCGGCCGGGGGGGCCGCACCGAGAAGCACGAGCTGGCGCCCCGCGACCCCGCCGCGCCCCCGATCGATCTGACCACGACGATCGGCGAGCTGCCCCGCCCGGTGCCGCTGGCCGCTGGCGTGCGCCCCATCATCCTGGTCGTCCCCACGGGCCTCGAAGGCCTGGAGGACGCCGGCTACGCCGTCGAGCAGGACGCCGGCATCTGGCGCCTGTCCAAGGGCGCCTGGAGCCTCGTCCCGCCCCCGATCGAGGGCCCGATCCGCATCCAGGCCATGATCCCGGCGCCGCTGAACGAGCGCCACCACGGCGCGCTGATGTTCACCGCCGAGAGCGTCGGCGGCAGCACCGTGGGCGTGGCGTGGCTCCACGATCCCGCCTCGGGGTGGCAGCGGGCGCTCCTGCCGGGCGGCGACGTCGCCCAGGCCGCAGCGCTGGCCGGCGGCCGCGTCTGGCTCTCGACCGTCACCGGCCTGCTGATGACGGTGAAGACGCAAGGCGGGAAGATCGAGTTCGAGGCCCCCATCGAGGGGGAGCACCACTGCGGGCTGCTGGTGTCCAGGATCGACGATCAGCTCGTCTGCCTCCAGCCGCCCGCGATCTCCGGGGGCCGAGGGCCGGGCCTCAAGGGCGTGCTGGCCCGCGCGTGGGTGGCGCCGCTGGAGGATCTCAGGCCCGGCGCGGGCCTGGGGGCGCGCGCGGCGCGCTGGCGCCTTGAGGCCGTCAACCCCATCGGCGCCGCCTTCGACGCGCCCGTGTCGGCGACCTCCTCGCACCTCAAGGACGTCGGCGAGCACCTCTGGATCACGCCCGGGATCGGGGTCTTCGCCCGCCCCGTCGCGCTCGACGCGGTGCTCCCGCCGGAGGTCGACAAGGACGGCGAGCCCTCCTTGTCGGCGTGGGTGGCGCCGGTGGCCATCGTCGCGGCGCTGGTCCTCGTGGCGCTCATGGCGGTCGGGTGGTGGCGGCGTCGGCGGCTGGCGGGGCGGGCGCTCGGGGCGGCGGCGGACGTCTGAGGGCGGCCAGCGGCGCCTCATACCAGACCACAGACGAAGGTCTTGCTTGGTGGGCGAGGACAGGGGGATGGCCTGGGCCTGGGCCTGAGCGAGGCTGGTGCATCGCACCGCCCAGTGATGGCAAAGGCTCAGGGCGCCGCCTGGACCGCCCACAAAGTGAGTCTCTCGGCTGTGGTCTGGTATCAGCGCATCTTGAGGGGGACGTTGAGCTTGAAGTCGAAGTGGCCGCCCTGGCCGTTGATGCTCGCGTCGAGGCCCTGCCCCTCGGCGAACATGGCCAGCGGGTTGCCCAGCGGCAAGCCCAGCGAGCCGAGCATGTTGCCGATGCCCTCATAGGAAAAGAACATGAAGAACAAGGGCTTATCCAAGGCGCGAGCCAGAGCGACCTTCACCGGGTCGGTGTCGGGCGTCGCCTTCTGGCCGCCCTTGAGCATGTTGGTCAGCCTGGCGCGGGGATCGGCCGGGTCCTGGACCTGGATGCAGCGCTTCTCCTTGCAGATCAGGTCAAACTGCATCGGCTTGCCCATCCCCATCTGCGTCATGAACTCGCCCATGCCCGGCTCCATGGCGCTGAAGTCGTAGGCGATCAGGGTGCGGTCCACGGGGACGCCGTCGAGCTGGTACACGTCGGGCTGGAACGTGATCGTCATGCCGTAGGTCTTGAGCAGCTGCGCCTTGACGTCCTCGCGGCCGTAATAGGTCGACAGCTTCAAGAAGGACTCGCGGTAGGCCTTGGGGTCGCTCACGTTGAAGCTCTGGACGAAGCCGCTGGCGAAAGGGAAGCCGCCGTCGATGGGCGTCGAGGAGGTCATGCCGGGCTCCAGGTGGGTGAAGAGGTCGTTGAGGGTCGCGGCGAACTCGGCCGTCTCGGTCAGCTCCTTGGGGAAGAGGCCGCTCATGAACTTGTTGGCCACCTCCTTGAAGGCGCCGTCGGCGGCGTCGAAGTCGATGCTGGCGATCATCGCCATGCCGGGGTTGGCCGGCAGCCCGTCCACGCCGCTCATGTCCCCGACCGGCTGGGCGTCCAGGAAGCGCCTCACGACGCTGCCCTCCTTCATCCGCGCCACCGCCTGGAGGCTGACCAGATCCGGGTCCAGGCTCACGATGATCTCGCCCCGATCCGTGTCCTCCGAGAAGCGCTCGATGAGCGAGAACATCGCCTGGGCGTTCTGGGCGGTCGCCTCGGCCATGGGCATCCCGGTCATGCCCATCGACGTGTTCATCAGCTCCTTCATCTGCGCCATCTGCACGCGGAACTGCTCGCCGTAGATCCGCATCAGGTTGGTCGCCTCGAAGCCGATCACCAGGTCGCCCTCGGAGGCCCTGGCGCCGGCCATCGCGTCGATGGCCCCCTTCCAGACCGCGAAGCTCTCCGGCCCCCACGTCAACACCGCCTGATCATTGATGAAGTTGACGTAGAGCCGCCCCGTCGGCGACGCGAAGGTCTCGTAGGAGAGCGCATTGCCGGCCACCTGCTCCTCGGCCTGCTGGAGCTGGGCCTTGAAGGCCGCCTCCCCCTTGATCGGCACGAGCGCGATCACCTCGGGCATGGACTCGGCGTCGTTGACCACGACGAGGACCTTGATGGGCTTGTTCGTCGCCAGCCCGTCGACGCTCTGCCACCCCATCGCGTTGCGGACCTCTTCGAGCAGCTCCGGCAAGAGCGGCGGCGCCCCCGGATCAAAGCGCGTCAACAGCGTGTGCGCCGTGCTCGCCGAACGCTCCAGATCGGGCACGATCGCGTAACCGAGGACCTTGTCGCCCATCGGCGCCACCGAGAGGCGCTCCTTCGACGCGGTCTGCTGGGCCAGCGAGTCGTCGCCCGACCCCTTCGATGTGCTGCAGCCCACCAGGGCGACGAGCGTCAGCATGGCAAGAGCCCTGAGGGCGGCGGACGGTGTTCTCATCATCATCTCCTTCTCTCCTCCAAGGGGGTCATCGCCGGCATACAATCAGAGGTCGAGGGCCGAGCGCAAGCGCGCCCCCCAGATCGACGATCAAAGCGACGACCCAGGACCCGCTCAGCCGCCCTTATTCTTGAGGAAGACGACCGACGGGAGCACCTGGAAGCGCGCCTTGTAGGCCTCGAAGAGCGCGTCCGGGACCCCGTTGGCCAGCGATCCCAGCCCGAGGATCACGTCGGGGGCGCCGTCGTAATCGACGTCCCCCAGGTCCATCGTCAACCAGCGGCCCCAGACGCCCTCGGGGGCGCCGGAGGGGTCGAAGGTCCAGCCGCCCTTGTTCTCCAGAAACGCGAAGGTCTCGGGCTGCGGCTCGTCCTCCCAGTCCGGGAAGAAGGAGATCGCGGCGATGTCCAGGTCGCCGTCCCCGTCGAAGTCGGCCGGCGTCGCCTTGATCGCCCCGTAGAAGGGGAAGAACATGCGCTCGGTGAAGGTCAGATCCCCGTTGTTCTGGTAGATCCGGACGCCGTGGTAGGGCTTGAGCGGGGGGTTGTGGATCTCCATGTTGTTGCCGTTGACGACGACGAGATCCTTGTGGCCGTCGCCGTCAAAGTCGGCCATCGCCATCGCGTTGTGGCCCCAGCCCGGCGCCCGGCTCATGATCACCACGCGCTCGAAGCGCTCCCCGCCCTTGTTCATCCAGGCCACCACCTCCTGGCGCGCCTGCGCGGTCACGATCACCACGTCGGGGCGCCCGTCCTTGTCCAGATCCTCGATGGCGCCGTCGAGCGCGCCGGCCTGATCGCTCAGCACCGTCTCGCGCCACGCCCCGGGCAGCGGACCGGGCGGCAGCTTCGCCGGCGCCTTGTCCCGCAGCAGGTCGAAGCTCTCGGTCGCCCACAGCATCGACAAGCGCCCGAAGCCCACGCCCGCGTAGCCGTCCCCGAAGCCAATCACCAGCAGATCCGCGCGCTTATCGCCGTTGACGTCGGCCGTGATCGAGCGCGTCAGGCGGTGGTAGGACGACAGCAGCACCCGATCTCGCCGCGCCTGCCCTTGTTCAAATCCCTCGATGTCGACCACGGCCCCGGTGCCGGTGTCGTGATCGAAGCTGCCCATCACGCTCAGCCGCATCCCGCCCTCATAGAACTCCAGGCCGACCGGCTCGGTGGCGAAGTGATCCTGGCCGACGCGCTGGCCCGTGGTCGTGTCGTAGGCGCTCAGGCTCAGGGTATGGCCCGACCCCACATAGAGCCTGGGCTTCGAAGGGTGCAGGCGGACCAGGGTCACGAGGTCGTTCTTCGGGATGTCCATCGGCGGGATCACGCCTCGAAAGCGCGCGCTGACGGGCAGCCTCGGCCTCTCGATCCGCATCTGGGCCTGGGCCGGGGCCGCCTCGACGTAGTATCGCTCGATCGCGGCCAGATCCTCCCCGTGCACCGTCGGCTTGTCAGGGATGAAGGCCTCCAACGCGATGCGCTTGAATGGCCCATCGTTCTTCCGATGCCCGAAGTAGTTGCCCATCCACGTCATCACGAAGGGCCACGCCTCCTTCGGCAGCTCCTCCGGCGCCGGCACCGCATGACACCGCCCGCAGTGGCGCCTCGCCAGCTCCTCGCCTCCCACGCCCGAAGGCCTCAGCGCCTCCTCGGGCGTCGCCTGCGATCGATCCACGCCAGACGGCGCGCGGTCGAGGATCGCCCAGGCCACGACGCCCAGGCCCGCCAGGGCGCCCATCAGCGCGATCAGATGTCGTCTGTTCATCCGCCCTCATCCAAAGGAAGGGAGACACAGCCCGCAACTAGACGACGCATCAAGATCCGAGCGACTCAACCATGCGAGCCGCCCAGGTCAAGAAGCCCATCAATTATTTCACCTTTATCGGTTTAAGACTATCTCGCGATCAACACATGAATTGATCCAGTTGAGGAGGAGCGCCGACCATCGAAGTAGATCCGGTCTAAGACAAAGCTTACCGGCCGCTATTCCGCTGTGCTTCACAGCAGCCGGTGAGTTTTGTCGTTCGGTATCCGTTGTTCTTGGTTCATTTTGACATTGCCGCCTTGACTTCATGGTAATGCTGCTTAAATCTCGCGATCCATATGTCGTTTAGTAGTCTGTTGAATAATGCGAGCATGCCGTCTGGGCTGACAAGATCCGGGCTCGTTATATCAATGGACGCCCCATACATCTTAGTTGTCGGAATATTGTTTTTATTGCCACCCATCCAGTTCTTGTAGAACTTGGCAGACTCCCATCCATAGTTGATGATCGAAACGGGCTCGCCGTTGTGTATCACGAGGATCATCGTTTTGCGACAATCACACTCGGGATCAGTGCAATACATGTCAACAAAGCTGTACTCTCCGTCAGGCAGCAGTGAGTTTTGTGTGACTGATATCGTGCGCACTTGGTGTGCATCTCCGATGATCTCGCCTGCGGGCATGAATTCCATGCTGTCGAATATTCCTCTCTTCTTTTGTGCCGAACGTCGGCGGTGACGGGGCCGCCGCCAAAAAACTATGATTTCAAAACCCGCGTCGTCGTCGACTCCCGTTCACCTCTTCGTTCGGCCATTACAGCAGAGTTCTCGTGGGCTGATGGCCTTATTGAGCCATCGAGGCCGTCAGGGACGTTGTTCTCATGGTTCACGAGGCGAGGGTTCCGCTATATGCCGCCCGCAGGCGGGATACCTCCCCGAGACTATGCCGCCGGTGGGTGGGATAAGCAACCCCTTCGCCGGTGCTGTGCCGCAGGCGGGATCACCGCCTCCCAGGCGTCATTCCGCTCGCACACCAAGACGCCCTCGCCGATCCCTGAAGCCCTCGGGCGCCGCTGTCGCTGGCCCTCACCGCCGGGCGGCTGGGAGGGCGGCGTGGACACCTCTCAGATTATGAATGGCCGTTCATTCAACGCCTTGACGCGGTGGGGTGGAGCGACTAATGAATCAAGCGCTCCGCCTCACGGCGGAGGCATGAGGACCTACAGGTAAAGACGCGGAGAGGACATGATCAAGCAGATTCGCAAGGTGGCGGTCCTGGGCGCAGGCGTGATGGGCTCGGGGATCGCGGCGCACCTGGCCAACGCGGGGGTCCCCAGTCTCTTGTTGGACATCGTGCCGCCGAACCCGAAGGCGGGTGAGGACACGACGAGCCGGTCCTATCGGGATCGCTTCGCGGCCGGTGCGCTCCAGAAGTTGCTCAAGACGCGTCCGGCGGCCTTGTTGACCCCGCGCGATCTGAGCTTGATCGAGGTGGGCAACTTCGACGACGACCTGGGGCGCGTGGCCGAGTGCGACTGGATCGTGGAGGTGGTCGTCGAGAACCTCGCGATCAAGCAGGCGCTCTTTGAGCGCATCGAGGCGGTCCGTCGGCCGGGGACCTTGATCACGTCGAACACCTCGGGGCTGTCGATCGAGGGCATGATCGAGGGTCGCAGCGAGGACTTCCAGCGGCACTTCCTCGTGACGCACTTCTTCAACCCCGTGCGCTACATGAAGCTGCTGGAGCTGGTGCCGGCCTCGACCACGGACCCGAAGGCGATGGCGCTGCTGTCGCGCTTCGGCGAGGAGGTGCTGGGCAAGGGGATCGTGTACGGCAAGGACACGACGAACTTCATCGCCAACCGGATCGGCGTCTACGGCATGATGAAGACGATCCAGGCGATGGAGGCCGGCGGCTACACGGTCGAGGAGGTCGACAAGGTCTTCGGGCCGGCCACCGGCAGGCCGACGTCGGCCGTCTTCCGCACGGCGGATCTGGTGGGCCTGGACACCTTCGTCCACGTGGCCCGGAACTGCTACGACACGCTGGTCGAGGACGAGGAGCGGGACGTCTTCTTGATGCCGGCCTTCGTGGCGCAGATGCTGGAGAAGGGCTGGCTGGGGCAGAAGTCCGGCCAGGGCTTCTACAAGAAGGGCCAGGACGCGCAGGGCAAGCCGGCGATCTTGTCGCTGGATCTGGCCACGATGGATTACAGCGAGCAGGGTCAGGTGCGCTTCGCGAGCCTCGACGCGGCTCGGAAGATCCAGGACGTGGGCGAGCGGGTCAAGAAGGTCGTCTTCTTCGACGCCGCGGCGGGGGACGCGAAGGTCGCGGGCGAGGGCGTCGAGCCGGATCGGGCCTCGCAGCTGGCCCGCGCGGTGACGCTGGCGACGCTGGCCTACTCGGCCGGGCGGATGGGCGAGATCGCCGACGACGTGGTCAACATCGATCGGGGGATGCGCTGGGGCTTCAACTGGGAGCTGGGGCCCTTCGAGACCTGGGACGCGCTCGGGGTCAAGGACGCCATCGTGGCGATGACGAAGGCGGGCCTGAAGGTCGCCGACTGGGTCATCGAGATGGTCGAGCGGGGCTGCGGGAGCTTCTACAGCCAGGGTGAGGGCGGCGAGGCGCTCTATTATGACGTGGCGCAGAAGGGCTACAGGCCCGTGCCGCGCTCGGAGCGGGATCTGTCGCTGGGCTACCTCAAGCAGACCAGGGGGGTCAGCAAGGTCGCCGGCAACATCAGCGCCTCGCTCTGGGATACGGGCGAGGGGATCCTGGGGCTGGAGTTCCACAGCGCGCTCAACGCGAAGCTCAACCCCATCGACGACGACATCGTGGCGATGATGGAGAAGGCGGTCGAGGAGCTTGAGGCCAACTTCGACGGGCTGGTGATCTACCAGGACAGCGAGAATTTCTCGGCCGGCGCCAACCTGCTGCTGCTCTACATGAACGCCGTGCAGGGCAACTGGGGCGAGATCAGCAAGCTGATCACGCGCTTCCAGAGCGCCAACCAGGCCATGACCTACAGCTCCAAGCCGGTCGTGGCCGCGCCCTCGGGGCTGACGCTGGGCGGTGGGGCCGAGGTCGTCATGGGGGCCAACGCCGTCCAGGCCTTCGCCGAGCTCTACATGGGGCTGGTGGAGGTCGGCGTCGGGCTCATCCCTGGCGGGGCCGGCAACCTGAACATGCTGCGCAACTGGTACGGCCCGGTGGCCGAGGACAACGACTTCGATCCGCTGCCCTACCTTAAAAAGATCTTTATGATCATAGGGATGGGAGAGGTGGCCGCCAGCGCGGAGCTGGCCCGCGAGAGGGGCTTCTTGAGGGCGGGCGACGGCGTCACCCTCAACCGCGACCACCTGCTCTTCGCCGCCCGGCAGAAGGCGCTGGGGATGGCGCGGGCCGGTTTCCGGCCGCCGAGGCCGATCAACTACCGGCTGCCGGGGCGCTCCGGGGCCGCCACCATCGACATGATGCTCTACTCGATGGAGCAGCAGCACCAGATCAGCGCCCACGACCGCCTCGTGGGCGCGAAGCTCGCCTCGGTGCTGACCGGCGGCGACACCTCGACGACGACCACCGTCTCCGAGGCGAGGCTGCTGGAGCTGGAGAGGGAGGCCTTCTTGAGCCTGTGCGGCGAGCCCAGGACCCAGGAGCGCATCCAGTACATGCTCAAGAACAACAAGCCCCTGAGAAACTAGGAGAGGCCCCATGACCCGAGAAGTTGTGATCGTCGAGGCGCTGCGAACCCCCTTCACGAGGGGCATCAAGGGCGCCTTCAAGGATACCCGGCCCGACACGCTGGCCGCCGAGGTGATCAAGGCGCTGCTGGCCAGGGCGCCCCAGCTTGACCCGGCCATGATCGAGGACGTCGTGCTCGGCTGCGCCATGCCTGAGGGCGAGCAGGGCATGAACGTCGCCCGGCTGGCCGGCTTGCTTGCTGGCCTGCCCCACACCGTCCCTGGGATGACCGTCAACCGCTTCTGCTCCAGCGGCTCCCAGACCATCGGCCTGGTCGCCGACCGGATCGCCGTCGGGGGCATCGACGTCGCCATCGCGGGCGGGACCGAGAGCATGTCCATGATCCCCATGGGCGGCAACAAGATCTCGGCCAACCCCGAGCTGATGGCCTCCAACCCGGAGGCCTACATCTCCATGGGCGCCACCGCCGAGCTCGTCGCCCAGCGCTTCGAGATCAGCCGCGCTGACCAGGACGCCTTCGCCTGCGAGTCCCACCGCCGCGCCTCGGCGGCCTGGGAGGCCGGCACGCTGGCCGAGGAGGTCGTGGCGGTGACCACCCGCGTCCAGACCCCCGAGGGGCCCCGACAGGTCACCGTCTCGCGCGACGAGGGCCCCAGGCCCGACACCACCATCGAGGCGCTCAGCGCCCTGCGCCCCGTCTTCGACCCCACTGGGTCCGTCACCGCCGGCAACGCCTCGCCGTTGACCGACGGCGCGGCCGCCGCGCTGATGATGGACAAGGAGACCTGCGAGCGGCTGGGCCTGTCGCCGCTGGGCTACTTCCGGACCTACGTCGTCGTCGGCGTCCCGCCCGAGATCATGGGCGTCGGCCCCGTGCCGGCGATCCGCAAGCTGCTGGAGAAGGCGGGCCTGACCCTCGCCGACAGCGACGCCGTCGAGCTCAACGAGGCCGTCGCCAGCCAGTCCCTGCACTGCATCCGGGAGCTCGGCCTCGATCCCGCCAAGGTCAACCCCAACGGCGGCGCCATCGCCCTGGGGCACCCGCTGGGGACCACCGGCGCCCGCCAGGTCGCCACCCTTTTGCGGCACCTGCGCCGCACCGGCGGGCGCTACGGCGTCGTGTCGATGTGCATCGGCGGCGGCATGGGCTTTGCGGCCCTCGTCGAGGCCGCCTGAGCCCTCGCGCCCCTGATCCCCTTCTTGCGCCTCTTTTCAACCATCGTTTGCCTAGTCGTGTCGATAAAGTGTACCTTCAATGATCAGATCGGCTCGGAAGGCCGATCGGGATCAAAGAAGGAAGACAAGCCTATCGCCAGGGCAGGCAAGACACGCAAGCGACAGGGATGGTCATGAGTGCGAAGCGTTCGGTGGTTTTGGACATCGCCGGGCAGCGCTTGAGTCTAAAGACCGATAGGGACAATGAGTCCCTCAAGGCGTTGTCCAGTTTCGTGGGGGATCAAGTCGAGGCGCTCCGAAAGGCCGCCCCCCAGATTCCAATGGAGAAGGTCTGTCTCCTGGTGGCCCTCCAGATCGCCGACACGCTCTTTGAAGAGCGCCAGAGCGCTCAGGGGATCTACGAGGAGTTTGAACAGCGCTCGCAGCAGCTCTTGCGGCTCCTGGATGATGAACTCGAGGAGGCCCCGGCCCAGTCGTGGTCGCAGGCCCCTGTTGTTCCAGGGCCGCCTCAGGTGCTGCGCCGGTAGGGTCCTTTAAAAAGGGTCGGATGTCGTCGAGGCGACCGCCAGCGGCCGACAGGATCGCGCGACAGAAGCGCGCGCTGCGTCTTGAGATGCGCGCGCGCCGGGAGGGCGCCCCTGAGGGGCTCATCGACGAGGCCTCCGCGCAGGCGGCGGCCTTCGCCGTGGCCTTTGAGCCCTTCCTCGCGGCCCGCGTGGTGGCGCTCTACAGCCCGCTGCGCGGGGAGCTCGATCCGATCTGCTGGCTGGAGCGACCCGAGGCCGCTGGCAAGACCTTCGTGCTGCCCAGGACCTGCCCCGATCGACGGCTGACCTTCCATCTTCCGACCACGATCCCGATCGCGCCGGGCACCCCAGGGTGCACCGAGCACCTCGTCGGCTCCCTGATCCCAGGCCCCTTCGGGATCCTGGAGCCTGTCGGGCCTCCGATCGAGTCGAGCCTCATCGACCTCGTGGTGGTGCCCGCGCTGGCCTATGACCTGCGCGGGAGCCGCCTCGGGTACGGAGGGGGCTACTACGACCGGTGGCTGGTGCAGCAGCGCCCGGAGCTGTGCGCGGTGGGGCTGGGCCATGATTGGCAGATCGTCGAGGCGTTGCCGGTCGAGGATCACGACCGGCCCGTCGCGGCCATATTGACGCCTACGGGTATCGCGCCATGCGCGGCCCGTTGATCGAGGGAGCCGGTCGGCAGGGGGACGACCGGGGCATCTCCCATACACCCCAGGAAGAGGTGACACGATGGTAGAAATCGTGCTGGTGGGCCTTCTGGCGCTGGTCATAGGCGTCGTGGGGGGCTACTTCGCGGGAGCCAACAAGGCTCGGGAGCTCAACCGCGGCGAGCGGGAGGAGGCTGAAAAAGAGGCTCGGCGCAAGACCGAGGCGGCCGAGATCGAGGCCGACAAGATCCTCAAGGGCGCGCGGGAGGAGTCTCGCGAGCTGATCCGCAAGGCCGAGGCCGATGCGGAGGCGGAGGCCAAGGCCGCCGCCCTCAAGGCGCAAAAAGATCTCAAGGCCAACCTGGAGAGGGAGCAGGAGGCGCTGCGGATCGAGGCGGAGAAGGCCGAGCAGCGGGCCAATGAGCGAGAGCAGAAGTTCAGCAAGCGCGAGGGTTTGCTCGACAAGCGGGACGAGAACCTCGACCGCCGCGCGGAGATGTACGACGGCAAGGAGCAGGATCTCAACAAGCGCGACAAGGCGCTCGCGGCCCGCGAGCAGGGCCTGGTTGAGAAGGAGAAGGAGATCGACAAGCTGATCGCGCAGGCCGGGGAGAAGCTCAGCGAGGTGGCCGGCTTGAGCCCCGAGGAGGCGCGCAGGCAGCTCATCGAGAAGATGACCGGCGAGGCGCGCATCGAGGGCGCGCGGCTGATCAAGAACATCGAGGATGAGGCGATCGCGGAGGCGGATCGTCGGGCCAAGAAGGTCATCGGTGTGGCCATCCAGCGCTACGCCGGCGAGTACGTCGCCGAGCGGACCGTGACGGTGCTGCCGATCCCGAACGACGACATCAAGGGGCGGATCATCGGCCGCGAGGGCCGCAACATCCGGGCGCTGGAGGCGGCCACGGGCATCAACCTCATCATCGACGACACGCCGGAGGCGGTGGTGCTGTCGGGCTTCAACCCCGTGGCCCGCGAGGTCGCCCGGATCTCGCTGGAGCGGCTCATCGCCGACGGCCGCATCCACCCCTCGCGCATCGAGGAGGTCGTGGAGAAGACCCGCGGCGAGGTGGACAAGCGGATCAAGGAGGCCGGCGAGCAGGCGGCCTTCGAGCTGGGGTTGCACAACGTCCACCCGGAGCTGCTCAAGCTCGTCGGGCAGCTGCGCTACCGGACCAGCTACGGCCAGAACCAGTGGAAGCACTCCATCGAGGTGGGCTTCTTGTGCGGGATGATGGCCTCGGAGCTGGGCCTGAACACCAAGATCGCGCGGCGCGCCGGCCTCCTGCACGACATCGGCAAGGCCGTCACCCACGAGATGGAGGGCAGCCACGCGGTCAACGGCGGCGAGTTCTGCCGCAAGTTCGGCGAGGACCCCATCGTGATCAACGCGGTGGCCGCCCACCATGACGACGTGCCGCCCAAGTCGGTCTACGCCCACCTCGTCATGGGCGCCGACGCCCTCAGCGGCGCCCGCCCCGGCGCTCGCCGCGAGATCCTGGAGACCTACATCCGGCGTCTTGAGGATCTGGAGCGGATCTCGTGCGAGTTCGAAGGGGTCGAGAAGTGCTACGCGGTCCAGGCCGGCCGCGAGATCCGGGTCATCGTCGAGAACGACAAGGTCAACGACGAGCAGGCCAACTTGCTCAGCAAGGACATCGCTCGCCGGATCGAGAAGGAGCTGACCTACCCGGGCCAGATCAAGGTCTGCGTCATCCGGGAGCTCCGCGCGGTCGATTACGCCCGCTGATCCCGCCGATGGCGGCGGCGCGCCCTCGGGCCTCGACGGGTCTGGCGAGCGCGCCGCCCTTGACCTCTCCTCCATCTTCCTTAAATGTGCTGTCCGACGGCCCCACCCACGCGCCGGGGCGCCCCATCAGGGCACCCGCGCGCCCAGATGAGCGACCGCTGATGAGCCCATTCAAGAGCAGCGTCCTGGCCGAGATGGCCTGGCGCGATCGCATCGAACAGACGACCCACGACGCGCTCGACGAGGAGCTTGCCCAAGGGTCGGTCACCCTCTACGCCGGCTTTGATCCCTCGGCCGACTCCCTGCACGTCGGCAACCTCGTGCCCATGATGGGGCTGGCCTTCTTCCTGCGCCACGGCCACCGGCCCGTGGCGCTGGTCGGCGGCGCGACGGGTCGGATCGGGGACCCCTCGGGCAAGTCCACCGAGCGCTCCCTGCTGAGCGTCGAGGAGATCGATCGCAACCTGCGCGGCATCCAGGCCCAGCTCCAGGCCGTCTTGAGCCGCGCCCTGACCATGCACCCCGAGGGCGTCGTCGATCTGATCGACGATGTCTCCGACGGCGTCGATCTGGCCGACGGCGTTGATCTGGCCGACGGCGTCGATCTGGCCGACGGCGTCGATCTGGCCGACGGCGTCGATCTGGCCGACGGCGTTGATCTGGCCGACGGCGTTGATCTGGCCGACGGCGTCGTTATCGTCAACAACTTCGACTGGTTCTCGGGCTGGAGCTACATCGACTTCTTGCGCGAGGTCGGCAAGCACTTCCGGGTCAACGCCATGTTGACCAAGGACTCGGTGCGCAACCGCCTGGAGAACCGGGAGCAGGGCATCAGCTACACCGAGTTCAGCTACATGCTGATCCAGGCATTTGATTTCCTTCATCTTTTTGAAAGCCATGGGTGCTCGCTCCAGATCGGCGGCTCGGACCAGTGGGGCAACATCACGGCAGGGACGGAGTTGATCCGGCGCAAGCTGGGCCAGCCGGCCTTCGGCTTGACGATGCCGCTGTTGACCGACACCTCGGGGCGCAAGTTCGGCAAGACGGAGCAGGGCGCGGTGTGGCTGGACCCGGCCCGGACGAGCCCCTACGACTTCTACCAGTACTGGATCGGCCGAGAGGACGCGGACCTGGGGATGCTGCTCAAGACCTTCACCTTCCTGCCGAGGGTCGAGATCGAGGCGCTGATCGCGCAGGTCGAGGCGGGGAAGAACACGGGTCAGGTGCAGCGGCGGCTGGCCTACGAGGTGACCTGGCTCATCCACGGTCAGGTCGAGGCCGACAAGGCCGTCCGCGCCAGCCAGATGCTCTTCGGTGAGCGGATCGAGGGCTTGAGCGACGCGGACCTGTCCTCGATCTTCGCCGACGTGCCCTCGATCGAGGTGGAGCGGTCGCGCTTTGAGGGTGAGGGGATCGGGCTGGTGGACTTGCTGGCCGAGGTGGGGCTTCAGGCGTCCAAGGGGGCCGCGCGGCGGCTCGTCAAGCAGGGCGGCGGCTACATCAACAACGATCGCGCCGACGAGGAGGCGCGCGTGACGGTCGCGCAGCTCGCCAGCGAGTCCATGATCGTCTTGAGGGCTGGCAAGAAGTCCTATTGCGTGCTCAAGCTGGTCTGAGCGGTTGCGGGAGAGAGTATGGGCTTGCGATCGTCGGGTGCATCAGCGAGGGGGCGTGGCTGGGCTGCGAGGGCGGCCTCCTGGGCGTGCCTCGTGGGGATGAGCGCCGCCGCGCTGCTGGGCGCGGGCTGCGCTTCTGCGCCCTTGGAGGTCGGCGAGAGCGCGCTCAAGCCGCCGCCTCGGGACGTCTCCTTCGAGGTGAGCATCCACCCGCGCTACGCTGCGGTGGAGATGCTCTTGCGGCAGCCGGGCGAGGCGCCCATTGCGCTGACCCTGCCGGACTGGAAGGGGGCGCAGGTGTCCGTGGACATCTACGACGTCCACGCCTGGACCCGGGACGGGAGGGAGGCCCTTGAGGTCACCAACCCCTCGCCGGGCCGCTGGCTCGTGTCGGGCTCGGCCTCCCGAGACTTCTTCGTGCGCTACGTCGTCGTCGGCCACCGCGAGGCTCTCTCGCCTCAGGTCGGGGATCCGGACTCGGAGCTCGTGGCCCTGACGGGCGCCGAGCAGTTCTTGTCCTGGGGCCACGGGATGTTCCTGACCCCCGAGGTCCCCAGCGGGGATCGGGGCTGGGACGAGGCGCGGGTGGAGGTCAAGGCGCCGACCGGTTGGCAGGTGCGCACGTCCTGGGGCAGGGCCAGCACGAGCCTGCCCAGCTTCGAGGCGCTGCGGCGCGGGCTGATCATGGCCGGGGACTGGGAGGTCAGCGAGGCGGACCTCAAGGGGGCCTTCGTCCAGGTGGCGGTGGCGGGCCAGTGGTCGACGCCCAGGGAGGAGGTGCGGCGGATCGTGCGCAACCTCGTCCGGGTCCAGTCGGAGGTCTTCGCCGGCTACCCCAGCAATGCCGCGCTGATCACGATCCTCCCCATCGACGCCGGGTCTGTCGACGCCGAGGAGAAGCCGGGCGCCGAGAGGCCCGCGCCGCGCCGCGCCCCGGAGCTCCCCGCCAACGCGGTTGCGGCGCCGGTTCGGCGCGCGCGCGTGCTGGCCGAGCCGGGCGGCGCGGTCTTCTACCTGCCCTCGGATCTGGACCCAAAGCGGGATCTGGCGTTGATAAAAACCTTGGCTCACGAGCACTTCCGCCTGTGGAGCGGCCAGCTCTTCGCGCCCAGGCTGGAGGCTGATCCCGGCAGCTCCTACCGGGAGGGGCACGCGGCGTGGTTCTCCGAGGGGGTCTCGGAGTATTACGCCGTGCGCACGCTGCTGGCCATGGACCTGATCTCGGTCAAGGACTTCATCCCGCTGCTCAACGGCTGGATCAAGGACTATTACAGCAACCCCTTCGCCTTCAACACGCCGCGCGCGGTGCTGGTGGCCGGCTACGGCGAGCGGCCCGCGCTGCGGCGGCTGGCCCAGGTCAAGGGGTCGCTGCTCGGGTTGATCCTGGACGTCGAGCTGCGGGCCAACAGCCAGGGGCTGCGCTCGCTCGATCAGATCATGCAGAAGATGGCGCTGGCCTTCTCCCACCGCGCCTCCGGCTACGCCGGCGACGACGTGCGCGCGATGGTCGAGGAGTTCACGGGGCAGTCCTGGGCGGCCTTCTTCGAGGCCTACATCGACGGCGTCGAGGTGCTGCCGCTGGCCGACCTGTCGCGCGGCGGCGTCATCGTCCTGGAGCTGCCCTTCCCGATCTACGATCTGGGCTTCAAGACGGGCACCGGGGTCATCGTCAACATGCCCATCACCGAGGTCGCCGAGGTCTCCGAGGCCGCCGACGCCGGCCTCAAGGTCGGCGACGTGCTCCGCTCCATCCAGGTCGAGGAGGGGGAGGTGAGCAAGCCCGTCAAGGTGACCGTCGAGCGCGAGGGGGTCCGCCGCCCGCTCCGCTTCGAGTTCCTGCCCACCCGCGACGTCGACATGCCCGTGGCCACCGAGCTGACCGGCCTCTTCGAAGACTGGTTCCGGCCCTGATCCGACAGATCAGTCCGAGAAGACGATCAGTCCGAGAAGACGATCAGTCCGAGAAGACGATCAATCTGAGAAGACTGCCAGCAGGATGAAAATCAGCGCGGTGATGAAGAGCAATGTCCCGGTGACGACGCTGGCGAGGATGACGAGCGAGCGCCACTCGGCCCACCTGTCCGTCTCCGGCGGCGGGGCGGCGGGATCGGCGATCCCGCGATCGCTGGCCGAGTGCGCGGTCGCCCGCAGGATCTGCGGGGCCTCGTTGTGCCGTCGGCGCCGCGCGGGGGTCGGCGCGGCGCCCTTCGCCGCCTCGCGCGCCGACGGGGCCTCGTCGCTCGGGTGGCCTTCGTCGGCCGCCCCGGCCTCATCGACCGCCTCGGGCTCCGGGGAGGCCGCGCCCTGATCGGGCGCCTGGGGCGAGCCCTGAGATCGCAGCCCGAGGGCTTTGAGGTGCTTCTCGTTCCAGACCGAGGTCTCCTTGTCGCCGAGGGAGTCCTCGTCCTCGGAGAGGGAGGCGGCGCGCTCCGAGGGGAAGATCGAGGTGTGCTCGGACGGAGTCTCTTCGAGGGGATCTGGGAGGATGCGGTGGCGGCCGCGGGCGCTCAAGACGTCGGTGCTCTCCTCCTCGTCCATCCAATCCAGGTCGGGCTTGAGGGCGATGGGATCGACCAGCGTGGTCGGCAGCGCGTGGACGTCCTCGCCCTCGGCGCGCCGCAGCGCGATCGTCTCGTGGATGATGGCCTCCTGCGCGTCGCCGTCGAACTCGGCGACGACGGGCGCGGCGGGCCGGGCGCCGACGTAGGAGGAGAGCGGTCGGGTCTCGGGGCCGGGCGTCTGGATCTGGGCCAGGGCGGGGTCGCGCAGGGCCTTTCGGAGCGCCGCTGCGTCGGGGTAGCGGGCCTCGTAGTCTGCATCGAGCGCCCGCAAGAGGACGGGGCCGAGGGGCCCGTTCATGAGGTCGACGGGCAGCGGAAGCGCGCCGTGGGTGTGAGCCCAGATGCACTCGAAGGCGTTGAGCGCCTCCACGACCGGGTGGCCGGTGAGCATCTCAAGCAGGATCAGCGTCATCTGGTAGACGTCCAGCGCAGGGGTCGCCACGTTGCCGGCCAGGTACTCCGGGGCGAGGTATCGGGGGGAGCCGAGCAGCTGCCCGTTGCCTGTGCGGGAGATGGCCTGCATGGCCCAGATCCGGGCGACGCCGAAGTCGACGACCTTGAGCAGCTCGCGCTCGGTGCCGGGGTGGACGATGAAGAGGTTGGGCGGCTTCAGATCCCGATGGACGATCCCGAGGCGGTGGGCCTCGGCCAGCGCCTCCAGCGCCGGCAGCAGCAGACGAAAGGCCCGCTTCGGGGCCATCGCGCCCCCCTCGGCCAGCGCATCGCCGAGGTGGTGGCCTTCGAGCAGCTCCATCACGATGTAGGGCTGCCGGGTGGCGTCCATCAGCCCGTAGTCGAAGATCGTCACCACGTTGGGGTGCTGGATCTGGGCGCTGGCCCTGGCCTCGATGACGAACTTCTCCTCGATGAGCTTCTGGACGTCCGCGTCGTCGATGAGGTTGAGGACCTTGATCGCCACCCGCCGATCAATGTTGAGCTGGCGCCCCTCGTAGACGGTGGCGAAGCCGCCCTCCGCGATCGCCCGGTAGATCTCGTAGCGCCCCTCCAGGATCGTCCCTGTGGGCACGTGGTGAGGGGCGGCGTGTCGCTGGGGGCCAACAGTCATGGAGTGCGCGTCTCAAGGTCGCCAGACAAAAGAACTATCCCCCCACAAGCCCCGCCCCGTCAATCGATCTTGCGCGCCGGGGGCATCCCCTCGCCGCCGCGCAGCGCCCGGTCGTGGAAGAGCAGCAGTTCGAAGGAGCCCGGGCCTTTGACGAAGCGCTTGTCGTGGTGACCGGGCAGGATCGTGAAGCGGTGCTCCAGGCCCGCCCGCGTCAGCCGCGCCGAGAAGGCCTTGAGCCCCTCCTTGAAGGGGTCCTGCGCGCTGGTGGCCACGTTGAGCCGCCGCGTCCGCAGCACCCCCAGGTTCCGGGCCACGAGCTTGTCGATGGCCTGCGCCCTCGAGTTGACCGAGGCCTGCTGGCTGCCGATCGCCCCGAAGCGCTCCGGGTGCTTGAACCCCACCCAGGTCGACAGCAGCCCGCCGAGCGAGATCCCGTCAACCCCCCACCCCCCGGCGCTCGACGGCACCCGCAAGTGCTTGATCGTATAGGGGATCAGCTCGTCGAGCAGGTAGCGCTCGTAATCGGAGCGCTCCAGCGACCCCTTGAGCACGTTGGGCGGGTAGGGGCACACCAGGATCACGCCCTCATAGGGCACCTCCCTGAGCGCCGCGTTGTAGCCCTCCAGCGCCTCCCCCTTGATCAACCCCTGGAAGTCGCCCGGCGTCAGCGCGTCGCCCCGGTGCAGCGCCGCCATCGCCGGCACCACCCCGTACTTCTCCACCCACCCCCAGGCGCCGGCCCGGTTGCCCCGCACCGACTCACCCAGCCCCGCGAAGGCCAGCACCGCCGGGTAGGACTTGCCGCTGGCCTCGTAGCCCGGCGGCAGCACGAAGACGACGTGCTGCGGGCCGACAAAGGCGCTGTCGATGATCGCCTCCATCACGACCGGCTGCGGACCCCCCGACGGCGCCCGCGCCCCCTCCGGCGCCTGCGCCGTGACCGGCGGCGCGGCGGCTCGCCAACCCTCCGCCCCCTTTGCCCAGACCCCCATCGGAGCCATTGTCGCGGCGCAAGCTATTGATATCAGGATTGTTTTCATGTTCTGCGGCGACACCTCGCTCGGGGTGGACAGGAGCCCGGCGGGAGGCCCGCCCCAGGCTCGCCCGCCATCCTATCACATCCGCGCACCCGAGGCCCGCCGCGCTCTGGCGCGACCCTACCGCACCGTGACCTTGACCTCGGCCTCGACGCGCCCCCGACCGACGCCGAAGACGTGCACGCCGGGGATCGGCGCCCAGGTCGCCGTATAAGGGGGGTGGACCTCGATCAGCGGCTCGCCGTCGACAAACCAGGTCAGCGGCGTGTGCCCGTGGGCCAGCGCCGTCGTCGCGCGCAGCGTCAGGCGGCGCGCCTCGGGCGGCGCGCTCCGGTCAACCAGGATCTGGTCCCCCGGCAGCGGGTGGGTGATCCGGATGTCGCCCCCACCTGCCCCCCGACCAGGGTCATGCGCCCCCTCACCCTCCAGGTCGGCGGGCTGCGCGGGGCACAAGGGGGAGAAGCCGGCAGGCGCGGCAGACAGGCCCTCCCCGTGCGCCCACTCCAACCAGGCTGGCGGCACGCGGACAAAGAGGCGGCGCTCGACCCAGGCCCGATCGCAGCCGGCGCCAGCCCGGAGCCCATTGCGGGTGTCGATCGCGACCTTGTGGTGGATCGCGCAGGACGCCGGGCCCGCCGGGCGATCGCCGCCGAGGCCCGGAGGGTCCGAGGCGCCCTGGCGCCCGTCGATGAAGAGCTCCTGGCGCGACGCTGGGCAGTCGGCGGCGGCCGGCTGGCCGCTCAACGCGCAGACGGAGTGGCGGCGGAGCCCGCGCGGCATCGGAAACCACAGGGCGTCGGCGGGGTTGGCGGCGGTCGGGTGAAGCGCCTGGAAGATCTGGCGCAGGATCGGCGCCGCGCCCGTCGAGCCGCTGACCTGCTGCATCGGGCTGCCGTCGAAGTTGCCCACCCAGACCGCCACCGTATGCTCAGGCGTCGTGCCCACGGCCCAGTTGTCCCGAAAGTCCGTGCTGGTGCCCGTCTTGGCCGCCACCCGGAAGGGCAGCGCCAGCGGCCCGTGCAGATCGAAGCCGATCGACCGGGCCGCGTCGTCCTGCAAGACGTCCAGGAGCTGGGTGCTGACCTCCCGGCTGAAGACCGCCCTCGGCGGCCCGGCGATCGCGCCAGGCTCTCGCCACGGCGCCACAGGCCGCCACGCCCCCAGCCGCCCCAGCGCCGCGTAGGCCGAGGCCAGCTCAAGCAGCGTCACCTCCCCGTTGCCCAGCGCCAGCCCCAGGCCGTAATGGCCTGAGCTCTCCGTCAGGCTCTCGAAGCCCGCCACGCGGAGCCGCCCCAGCAGCGCCTCGGGGCCGACCTCGGCCGCCGCGATGACCGCCGGGATGTTCAGCGAGCTGCCCAGCGCGTCCCGCAGGCTCACCGGGCCGTGGAAGCGCTGATCGTAGTTCTTCGGGACGTAGACGCCGCTGTCGGTGGAGAACTGCGTCGGCAGGTCCGCGAACATGTCGGCGGCGGTGCCGCCCCGCTCCAGATACAGGCCGTAGACGAAGGGCTTGAGCGTCGAGCCCGGCTGGCGCAGCGCCACGACGCCGTCGTTGGCGCCGAGCTGCGCGGCGTCGTCGTAATCCCTCGACCCCACCCAGGCCAGCACCTCGTCGCGCCGGTTGTCGATCACGATCGCCGCGCCCTGGCTCACGCCCCGATCCGCCACGCGCGAGATCTGCAGCCGCACGATCCCCTCGACCTTTTCTTGCAACTCAAGATCCAGGGTGGTCTGGACGATCGCAGGTCGGGCATCTCCGAGCCGCTCCAGGACGCGATCGGTGAAGTGCGGGGCCAGGACGTGGCCCTGGCGCGCCGAGGGCGCGGGGCGCTCGGGGGAGGCGAAGACGAGGGGCTCGGCCAGCGCGCGGGTGCAGTCGTCCTCGGAGATCGCGCCGCGGTTGCGCATCAAGAGCAGGAGGCTGCGCTGGCGCTGGACGGCGCGGCGGCGGTGGCGCAGCGGCTCGGTCAGGGTCGGCGCCTGGGGGATGCCGGCCAGCAAGGTCGCCTCGGCCAGCGAGAGGTGGGCCGCCGGCTTGCCGAAGTAGCGCCGAGCGGCCGCCTCGACGCCGAAGAGCTGGTTGCCGTAAGGCGCCCTGTTGAGGTACTGCGCCAGGATCTCCTCCTTGCCCAGCGTTCGCTCCAGCCGGATCGCCTCGACGGCCTCCATCGCCTTCTGCGCCAGCCCTCGTCGGCTGGGCGCGCCGGTCAGCTTGACGGTCTGCTGCGTCAGGGTCGAGGCCCCCGAGATGACACGGCCAGCCCGCGCGTTGTCGACGAGCGCCCGCCCGATCGCGATCGGGTCGACGCCGACGTGATCCTCGAAGCGCTTGTCCTCGGTCTGGACGGTGGCCAGCTTCATGTGCGGCGAGATGTCCGCCGGCTCCAGCCAGCGCGCACGGCCCTCCTTCTCGGGGTTGAGCAGCTCGCGCAGCAGCCGCCCTTCCCGATCCACGAGCCGGGTGCTCGTGACCGTGTGCGGGGCCAGCCGCTCGGCGGGGAAGGGGACGGCGAGGATCCAGATCGCCACGCTGACCGCGGCGACTGCGCCAGATAGGCAGATTAGCTTTGTTTTCTTGAAGCGCGAGGCTCTGGGGGGAGCGGGGGAGGCCGACATCGCCGTGTCCTCTGCGGGGCTACTTGATCTCGAAGGTGAAGGCCTCGGTGCGGCCGTAGACGCTGGGGTCGTACATCTCCTCGGCGAAGGCCGCAGGGACGGTGAAGCGGCCCAGCGTCGTGGCCCGCGCCAGCGTGGTGTGGGTGATCACGCCGGCCGGGAGGTAGTCCGCGAAGAGGACGACGCGGTCGTCGCGCTGCTCGATCCGGTCGAAGTCGTGCTGGCCGTACCACCAGTCATCCCAGCCATCCAGGTCGGCGTTCTCCTGGTCCATGGCCTCCGAGAGCGAGGGCGCGACGGTGGCGAAGCTCGTGTTGACGGGCTCCAGGCCGGCGGGCAGCGGCGCGTTGATGGCGACGTAGTGGCGCTCCTCGGGGGCCACGATGGTCAGGCGCACCTTGACCATCTCGCCGGGCTTGACGGACTTGACGGGCTTGTCGGCGTCGGGGCCGCTGGCGCCCAGGACCTCCCGCTTGATCGTAAAGCCGTTGTCGAAGGCCTCCGTCGGCGGCTTCGTCGGGGCGAAGGAGAGCTTCATCGTGTAGTAGAGCGGGCCGGCGGACCCCTCGCGCACGATCGAGATCACCTCGCCGTGGTGCTTGAGCAGGTCGCTCATCGGGATGTGCAGCTTGCGCGGCTTCAAGCCCCGCTCCTTGAAGCGCGTCGACATGACCACCTCCTCGCCCAGCCCGATGTGGGCGACGAAGGCGGGGGTCTCCTTCTCGGTCTCGTGGAAGAAGCGCATCAGCGAGACGACCGCGAAGGCGTTCTCCTGGGTGCTGAGCCAGCGGCCGCCCCTGCGCGCCGCCAGCAGCCCCCGCGAGAACTTCGTCACCAGCGCGTCGTCCGGGCGCGCCATCATCAGCGCCATCAGCGCCACGCTGTTCGATCGCACGTCCGAGTCCATGATCTCCCAATAATACTCGCGGCTTTCGTCGACCGCCAGCGTGGCCTCGGCGCCGTTGATCTGGGCGCCCTCGAGCATGTCGGCCAGCAACACCCGCGACATGCGCTCGTCGCCGCCCGACCTCATGATCGCCATCGCCAGCAGCCCTTTGCCGAAGCTCCCCAGGCGGCCGCGGGATTCGAAGAGCGTGCTGTGGTAGGCGGGCTCGGCCTCGTCGGCCTCGGCCAGCACGTAGGCCGCAAACGCGCGCGTGTTGTCCAGCGCCTCGGCTCTCCACCAGCTCTCCGTGGCGACCTCGTCGCGCAGCACCTCGCGCAGATAGCCCATCAACAGATCGAGCTTCGCGGCGTCGACCTTGAGCCCCTCCGTGCGCGCGGCCATCACCAGCGCCAGGCCGCCGTAGGCCGACCCCCACGGGTGCGAGGTGTCGTCGCCCGGCCAGTACCCCAGCCCCCCGTCGTAGGTCTGCATGGAGAAGAGGCGGTCGAGCCCGGCCTGGGCGAACTTGACCACGTCTCCCTCCTTGATCCCGGGCAGCTCGACGTCCCCCATCAGCCCCCGCATCGCCACCAGCGGCAGCGTGCTGCCGGTCGTCTGCTCCACGCACCCGTAGGGGTAGCTGACCAGGTAGTCCAGCCCCGGCAAGAGATCGGCCATCGCCGTCGACGCCAGCTCGATGTCCAACCCGCCAACATCACTCCGAATCTCCTCCGGCAGCGAGAGCCGCTTCCACACGCGGTCGATCCCCTCGCCTCTCGCCATCACTGCTCCCGTCTCGATCTGCGTCCGCGTCACCGCCGGGAAGCGCACCGGCAGCTTGAGCTCCACCGCGTCCTCGGCCACGAAGCCGTCCAAGGCCACCGCCTTGAAGCGGAAGATCGCCTCGCCCGGCGCCCCGACCACGGCCGGGAAGACCACCTCGCGGGCCTGGCCCCGCCCCAGGTCGATCTCCGCGCTCTGGGCGCCCGTCAACTCCACCGGCCCCTTGACCTCGGCGCTGACCCGCACCCTGCCGGCGCTCTCCCCCACGGCCTGCACCACCGCCCGGACCTCGAAGGTGTCCCCGGTCGAGGCCACCCGCGGCAGCGAGGGCCGCAGCATCAAGGGCTTCTGCACCTGAACGCGCGTATCGCCCGACCCGAAGCGGTTGTCCGAGCCCGCCCCGACCGCCATCAGCCTGAAGGCCGTCAGGTTGTCCGGCAGCTTGAAGCTCACCTTGGCCTTGCCCGACGCGTCCGTCACCACCGTCGGGATGAAGGCCGCCGTCGTCGCGAAGGCCGCCCGATAGTTCGCAGCCTCCCCGCCGCCCTCGCCGCCGCCGCCCTCGTCGCCCTTCTCGCCGTCCTCCTCGCTGGCGCCGTCGACCCGCGACACGATCGCCATGCGGCTCTCGGCCGTGATCACCCCCAGCGAGGCCTTCATGTAGAAGTCCGCGATCGGGTTGGGCGTCTTGTACCCCGTCAGGCTCAAGACACCCTCGTCCACCGCCATGAAGGTCACCTCGCCCGACACCGGGTTGCCCGCCGAGTCCTTGACCAGGATCTCCGCGTTGACCGTCTCGCCGGGCCGGTACACCCGCCGCTCAGGCTCGACGCTGACCGACAGCACCTTCTCGGTCCTGTCCACCTCCAGCGCCACATAGCCCATCTTGAAGGCCGGCTTGCCCGGATCGATCGTCGTGCCGTCGTCGTCCTTCGGCTTGTCCTCACGACCCCGGATCAGCGTCACCGCCACATAGGCGTTCGGCAACATGTCCTCGGTCACCGGCACCTCGATCGTCGAGGCCGAGCCCCGCAGCAACACCGCGCGCTGCTCCAGCACCCCGCGCCGCTCGACCGTCACCAGCGCCCTCGACTCACGGAAGGGCGACTTGACCATGATCCGCGCCTTCTCGCCGACCTTGTACCGCTGCTTGTCCGCGATCAGGTCGATCCGCTCGTCGTCGCTCGACCCCCACCACGACCAACCCCCGCCCCACACATAGAAGCTCGTCGAGGTCTCCACCGCCCGGTTCTTGTCGTCGCTGGACGATCCCTTGAGCACGTAATAGCCAGGATCCTGGATCGTGAGGTCACAAGACCGGGCCGTCGTCGCCGTGTTGACCGCGCAGCTCGTCACCAGCTTGTCCTCGTTCTCCGTCACCCACGTCGAACCACCCCCCGTCATCGACTTGCGCACCGAGGTCCAGGTCCGCTTCACCAACTCCACCGACACCCGCCTGCCCGCCTGCGCCTCACCCTTGACCCCCACGGCCACGACGCCGAAGGACTGCGGCTTGCCCGCCTCCACGAGGTAGCCCGGCCGCTTGAGCCCGACGTAGAACTCCCCAGGGTGGATCTTGACCCGCGCGCTTCCCGAAACCACCTGCCGGTTGATGTCCGACACCGACGCCTCCACGATCAACTCCTGCGGGCCCTTGAGCACCGCGTCCGGCATGATCTCCAGCGACCGCTCCACCATCCCCGCGCCGTTCAAGTCCTCCTCGCCCTCGCCCAAATGGCTCGATCCACTCGAATCCTCATTCCACCAGTTGTCGTAGGTGTTGTCCCCGAAGGCATACTGTTCGAAGCCCACCGGGGCGAAGCTCGTCTCCTGACGGCGGGCCAGCCACCTGGCCTTGGCTCCGCCCATCGGCGCCCCGAAGAGGTACTGGCCCGAGATCGACACGGCCGCCTTCTCCCCCACGATCACGTCGCTCTGGGCCGCGCTGACGACCACCTCGAAGTCCGGCGCCCGGTAGGCCTCCACCCGGAAGGAGCCCGAACCCTGACCCTGCGCGTCGCCGTCGATCCCGACCGGCACGGCCTCGATCGACCATGTGCCCAGCGGCGCGTCCTTGCCCACCGACACCTCCGCGCTGAAGCCGTCCAGGTCCGTCATCTCCACCTCCTCGTCCACGACGAGGTTGTTCTGCGCGTCCTTGACCCTGACCCGCGCCCGATCGACCGGCAAGAGCTCCAGCTTGCGACCCCGATCCATCCTCAGGTAGCCCTTGATGTAGACCGTCTCGCCCGGCCGATAGACCCCCCGCTCGGTGAAGACGTGGCCGCGCAACGCCACCGCCGGCGCGTCCCAGTCGTAAGGCTGGTTGAAGCGATAGGGCTCGATCTGCGTGTTCCAGTCGTTCAAATCCAGGAAGCTGAGCTCGTCGCCCCGCGTCGCCAGCAGCACCCTGGGCCGCTTGCCCCCGAAGGTCTTCAGCCCTGGCCCCACGGCCAGCCCCTCCTTGTCCGTCTTTCCCTCCCACAGCAGCTCACCGTCGGGGCCGCGCAGCGCCACCCGCACGCCATCGAGCGGCTCGGCCTTCGACAGGCTCGTCGTCCAGACCAGCACCGACTCAGGGCTGTACTTGGCCGTCAAGCCGATGTCGGTGACCTGCAGCACGCTCTTGTGGTAGTTCTCGCCGTTGTAGGAGTAGCGCTTGTCGTAGGCGTCCGAGCGCACGTCCACATAGACCACGCCGGCCTGCTTGTCCCCCAGCGCCTCCGACAGCGCGATCCCGTAGGTCTTCTTGACGTCCGTCGTCAGCTTGACCCCGAAGGGCCGATCCACCACCGCCTTCAAGACCCCACGCTTGAGCTCGTCGCCGCTCGACCACCCCGAGTAGGTGCTCAAGAAGGCCGGCAGCTGCGCCTCGCTCAAGGTCGCCATGCGCAGGCGCACGTCCGGCGTGTTGATCAGCGTGATCGGGAACTGGAGCTTCTCGCCCTGGGTGGGCTTCTCCAGAAACTGGAGGCCCCGGTCCATCGTGATGTCAGGCAGGTGGTGGCCGACGGCGATCTTCCCCACGAAGGGCTCCGAGAGCGCATTGCCGAGGTCGTCCGTGCACTTGCGCGAGAAGCTCAGCTCGTAGGTCGTGCCCGGCTTCGGGTCGCGGGGCCGGAAGGTGACGTGGCCCGACCCGCTGTAGCCGTAAGGCTCTCCCATCGCGATCGGGGGCTTGACCGTCACGCACCTGGCGATCTTCTCGGCCGTCACGGGGTTGGAGAACTCCACCGACCAGGTCGCGTCGGGCGTGCACTCACTCCACCCGCAGCGCGCGCTGAGCGCGGCGAAGGGACCGTAGGTCGCAAAGCTCCTGACCCACTGCCCCGACAGCGTGAGCGCCCCGTTGACCGGCTTGAGCGTCCCCTGGATCGTCACCCCGTAGGCGGCGCCCGTGGCAAAGCCGCCCGCAGGGCGCACCATGAAGGCCGTCCCCTCCGCCACCTTGTCCCCGCCGCGATCCACCAGCGTCGGCGAGATGATGGCCTTGACCGGCGCGCTCCCCTGGGTCATCTGCAGCGAGGACTCCAGCTCGGACAACGCCACGGGCAGGTTGAACTGGATGAAGATCTGCTCGTCGGGCCGCAGCCGCGCGTTGTACCACGACGGATCAAAGCGCCTCACCTCCAGACCCGGGGTCGAGAAGGAGAAGCGGTGGTCGCTGCCCAGCGCCTGCCCATTGAAACCCCGCAGCCCCTTGGGCACGACGACCTCGAAGCGGGTCGCCATCGGCAGCGCCTGCGAAGGCACGAAGCTGATCGTCCGATCCCCCAGCCAGCGCAGCTCGCCCTTGATCGCCGGCGAGATCTGCAGCGGCGACGGCCCCTGACCGCTGCCCGCCTCCATCGGCTGGTTGAAGGACACGTTGATCGCCCTGAGCGTCTGGATCGTCCCGGTCGGCTCGCTCAACGTCACCTCGACGGGCGTGGCCTTGACCGGCTCGGCGGAGACCTCCTGGTTGGCGGGGAAGGGCGCCACGACGTCATTGCCCGAAGGCATCGACATCCGGATCGGGTTGTCCGTGCAACCCGCCACCGACACCGCCACCGCACACAGCGCCAACCCCCACGCCGATCCACCACCCCTCGATCCTGCCATGTCCTTCGCACCCATCGTCTCTGCTCCCGTCAACCCGCTACACCCATCATGGCCCTGGCGCTCTACACCAACCGCAAGGCCCATGCCACTCATCCAACGCCGGACGCTTCTCTCCAAAGGCCTTCATGCCGCGATCGACCCGATCCAATCAGAGCGCGATCTCCAGCGCAAGCCATCGCTGAAAGAGATCGTGTCTATGAATCGGAGACACGCGCGTGGTGACGCTCCGCGAGGTGCTTCCGGCTCAAGGACGCGGTCGAACAATAATCCCGTTGAAGGCGCAACATCGCCAGGGATGTGTCCGACAACCTCGCCCGCGTCGGAGGGCAGGTCCTGAGGCTGACGCTGGGGGGGATCAAGCGGCAGGAGGAGAGATGTCTGACGGGGAGAGATTACAAGGGGAGTTTGCCCTGGAGGGGGTGGCGTCGGGCGTGCACAAGCGCTTTGATGGCTTCGCCAAGTCGCTGCTCGGGGTGTTGCTGGGTCGTCATGGGGAGGTGACGTGGCCGGAGGTGGCGCAGGTGACGCCGCCGGCCTTTCTTGGGGCGCTCTACACCCCTTTGCAGGCTGACGTGGTCTTTCGGCGAGGCCGGGCGAAGGCGACCGCCTTTCCGAGGCTGTTGGAGCTGGCCGGGAGGGGGTCGATGTGGGAGCCCTTCAGCACGGAGCCTGGCGAGGATGATCTCCTGGCGTGCGTCGAGAAGGCGCTCACCTACAGGCGGGCGCTTTGCCGGCGAAGCGCTCGCCGGTCGGAGGGGCGCTCGCTCAGGCTCTGGATCCCAGTGCCGTCGATGTCTGCGCCCTTGAGGCGAGCGTTGATTCGAAGAGGCTTTGAACCCGATCCCGACGAGCCGGCGATCTGGAGGATGCCCGGGGACTGGCGGGTGGGCGTGCTGGTGCTCAACGCGCTCGTTCGTGATCTGGGGCGGCCGGACGACGGCCTGTTGCCGCTGCTGCTGTTGGCCCGAGGGTCGACGCTGCGTTATGCTGTTGAGCGACTCGATCACCTTCATGGTGAGGAGGTCGAGGCGATGTGGTTCTTGGTGGAGTCATGGCACCGATCGGCGTTCAGGGCGCCTGCCGAGGTGCTCGATCCGTGGACTCAGGAGTTGGTGGACATCATGGGCAACATGTTGATGAGCGCTCGCCATGTGGCGCGCACCGAGGGTCGGGCTGAGGGTCGGGCTGAGGGTCGGGCTGAGCTTGTTCTGGAGGCGCTGTCCTCGGTGGAGCCTCCGCTGGAGCGCGAGGAGCGAGACGCCGTGGTGGCTCAAATCGCTACGATGAGCGCGGGCGAGGTCGTCGCTTTGATGGGCCAGGGGCCCGAGGGGATCCTGGCGGGGTTGGGCTTGCGAAGGGTCTGAGGGGCCTCGGGAGGGGCGCCTCGCGCGGCATCGGGTGATGCGGGGGGGTCAGCGGGCCTTTCGGAGCGCTCGGAGGATGTCCTTCAGGGAGCGGTCGAGGGCCTTGAGCTCGTCGGCCTCGATGGGCTGGCCGCCGAAGCGAACGTCCATGTAGCGGCGGATCAGGGCGGCGGAGGCGCCGCGGGCGGGCAGGTCGGCGGCCTCAAGGCGGGCGAGCAGGGCCTCGGGGCCTTCGGCGGGGCCGTGGTCGATCCCTGAGGCGGTCAGCGCGCCGCGCAGCCGGGTGTAGAGGCGCGCGATGCCCTCGTGGCTGACGCGGCCCTTGAGGCGGGGGCGCAGCCGGCCGCCGAGACCCCAGGCGACGCCGTAGAGGGGGGCAGCCAGCGCGTAGGTGCGGGCGAGCCAGTCGGCCTCGGGGCGCCACATCAACACCGCGATGGAGAGGCTGCCGACGAGGGTCGAGGCGATCACCAGGCCGTCGCGCCAGTCCAGCCGCGCGGCGCCCCGGATCCTGAGCCCGATCCAGGCCACCACGGCGAGCAGCGCGATGAGCAGCGCCGGGACGACATTGCGCCTGAGCGATTCGAAGAGCTCCAGCAAGGACATCTGGAAGTCCATCGGATCGACCTGATCCTCCTCGCCGCCGCCCAGGGCCGACGTGGCCTGACGGATGAGCTCCACCTGCGTCTCCAGGTCGTACTCGATGACGTACTTGATCCAGCGGAACTTGAGCGAGTCGTAGAGCCGGACCACCCCGTCCATGAAGGCCTCCTGATCGCTGACGTCGGCCGCGGGCGGCGTCGCGTCGAAGCCCACCCAGTCGTAGGGGCCAAACCAGACCTCGGCCCAGGAGTGCGCGTCGGCGTTGCGCACCGCCAGGAAGTCGTCGTACTCGTTCCACTTTCCGCCCATGAAGCCGTTGACGCTGCGGGCCGGGATGCCGATGGAGCGCAGCAATATCACCAGCGCCGTGGAGAAGAACTCGCAGTGGCCCCGCTTGTGGGTGAAGAGGAAGGCGTCCAGCGGCGGCTCCGCGCCGGGATCGGGGAGCGTCGTGGTGTAGGCGTAGTTCTGGCGCAGGTGATCGACGATCGCGACGGTCCGGTCGTAGTCGTTGTCGAGCCCGGCGGTGATCTGCTCGGCGAGCCGTCGGACCCTGGGGTTGGCCTCGGGCAGCTGGGTGTAGGCGCCGTGGATCCGCGTCGGGAGGCGATCGCGGCCCTCCAGGCGGGCCCAGGTGCGCATGTCCGCCGTTGGGAATGGCCCCCCCCAGCTCTCGGCGGCGTACTGGACCCCGATCTTGCCCGCGCCGTGGTAGCGCAGCACCCCCCCTTCGTCGATGCTGAAGCCCCGGTTGCGGATGAAGACCGGCACCCCCTTGTCCTTGTCCGCCAGAGACACCGTGATGGCCGGGTGCAGAGTGAAGATCACGTTGGAGTTGATCGGCTCGAGGTAGATATCCTGGCGCACCAGCTCCTCAGGTCCCCCCGAGTAGCGCCGCAGGTTGTAATTCGACGCGCTGTCGGGCGGCAGGCTGCGGGTCTCGCGCATCTCCGCCGCCGACCACCCCACCCCGTCGTAGTGATCGAAGCTGATCCCCCTCCAGTAGAGCGGCCCATCCTGCTTCGGCCTGCCCTCGGGGAACTGCACCCGCATCACGACCGTGTTGTCGGTCTTGATCGTCCCGTGGCTGCCCAGGTCGACGCTCTCGGAGAAGCCGCTCATCTGAAGCCCCTCGCGCGACTTCTGGGCGAAGAACCCGAAGCCGAGCCGAGGGAAGAGGAAGAAGAAGGCCACCGAGGCGGCGAAGCACACCACCGCCATCGCCGTCAACAGCGACAAGTACCCGACACCAAACAGGTTCTTCACCCTTCGGCCGCCGCGCCGGGCGTTCTCCTCAAGCTGCCTGCGCAGGTGGTAGACGGCGAAGATGACGACCCCGATCAGGACGTAGAGGGCGAAGAGGAGGCCAAAGAGCAGATCCTCGTTGAAGGCCGTGGCGGCGGCCATCAGCAGGAAGCTCAAGGCGAGCAGCTGGAGGTCGTCGTCAAGCCGCGAGCGCTGAAAGAGCTTGGCCGTGGTCAGGTAGAGGATGAGGTAGACGCCGACCTGGACGACGCCCATGCTGGTGAAGCCCAGCAGGTAGACCAGCAGGCCGATGACGCAGACCGTCAGCGCCGTCCACCAGCGCCCGAAGCGATCGGGGTCGATGCGGGGCCTCTCCCAGAACCAGCTGACGATCAGCGCCAGGGCCAGGCCGACGCCGATCGCCGGGGCGAAGGCGCCTCCGGTCCACAGCGAGAGCAAGGCCAGGGTGACCAGCGCGTAGGTGCCATTCTTGTGGAGCTTTGGCAGATCAAAGCCGGTCGAGGAGGCCCCCGTCATGTCCGCACCATGGCCAGCACCTTGCCCTGAGCGGGGGCCGGCGGCGCCCCTGCTCCGACGACGATGCAGTTGTCCTGCGCCGCCGTGGCGAAGCGCGGTGAGGGCGACAGGGCCGCCCGCTGGCCCTCGTCCAGCTCCGGGTCGCCGTGGAAGGCCGCCAGCGCCAGCGCGCGCAGGATCCGGTCGAAGTGCCCCGCGCCGGTGTTGACGGGGATCGACTCGTCGAGCGTCGCCAGCCCGACGGCGAAGCCGCGGGCCAGGAGCTGCTGGGCCAGCCCCGCGCAGAGCCCCACGGCCTCCTCAAGCCGGGCGCGGTGGGAGGGGGCGGGCGAGTCGCCCGCTCCCCAGCGGTTGTGCAGGCAGAGCACCACGGCGCGGGTTTCCTCCTCCTCGCTCTCGCGCACCAGCAGCTCGCCCCGGCGCGCGGAGGACTTCCAGTGCACCGCGCGGGCGTCGTCCCCCTGGCGCAGATCCCGCAAGCCGTAGAAGTCGCCGCCGCCGCCGATGCGGTGTCGGCGGACGTCGCCCTGGGGCCGCGCCGCGATGCCGTGGATGTCGGGCGGGTCCAGCGGCATGGGGTAGACGATCACCTCGGCGGCGGTGTCGAAGTCCCGGCTCTTGCGAAAGAGGTCGAAGGGGAAGCGCGTGGCGACCTCAACGCCCTCGATCCGCCAGCGACCCCGGCGAGGCCACGCGAAGCGGTACTGGCCGGTGGCCTGGGCGTGGTTGGGGGCCACGCGCATGAAGTAGACCGCGGGGCGGTCGACCAGGGGGACGCCGACGATGCGCTCGAGGATCTGGATCGAGAAGCTCGGCGCGCGCAGCTTGTGGTTGATCAGGGTCACCTCGGCCAGCGCGGGCTGGCCGGCGAAGATCCGCTCGGGCAGGCGCCGGTGGACCTCCAGCTTCTGAAGGACGGACTCGGACATCACGCCGCTGATGATGATCAGCGCCAGCATCATGCCCAGCAAGAGGTAGAGCAGGTTGTTGCCCGTGTTGATCGCGCCGAAGCCGATCAGCAGGGTCATGCCGGTGAAGTACTTGCCCTCCCTCGTGAACTCGAGCTTGCGCGGCGGCTTGAGCCGCCTTCGCAGCCCAGCCCGCCAGTCCGCCATGCCGCTTGAGCGCTTGCCGCTCGGGGTCGCCGTGGTGCTCGCCATGCTCTCGTCGTGTTCGGGTCCGTGTCACCCCAAGGCGCGCTCGGGTTGCCGGCCAGTATGGACCAGGGCGGCGCCGCATTGCCAGCGAGGCCGACTGGCGCTATGACCGGAGGCGGACGAGGTGACCCTGACCCTCGCGCCGCCCGACGGGGCGCCGCTGGGCGGGCGAGCCGCCTGCCAGGGCGACCGATGGCACTGACCGACAGCCAGCTCGAGGCGGCGCTGCGCGCCATGGTCGAGGCGATCCAGGCCGGGATCGGGATCGAGACCTGGCTCCAGAACGACGCCGCGACCATGGCGATGCCCGAGCCGCTGCGCGAGGCGCTGCGCGCCTCGATCCAGGCCGGCGGCACGCTGACGACGGCCTTCGCCCGCACGGGCGCGCTCGGCGACGCCGAGCTGGCGCTGCTGCGGGCCGGCGAGAAGCGCGGCAACCTCGACGCCGCCCTGCTGGCCCTGGCCGACGCCATCGCCCAGCGCCGCAAGGACCGCCACGACGTCCTCAAGGGGCTCGCCTACCCCGCCTTCCTGCTGGCGGCCGTCGGCTGCATCCTCCCCCTGCCCCGCATCTTCACCGACAGCCTCCTGAGCTACCTCGCCGTCGCCGTCTGGTCCCCCGCGCTGGTCCTGGCCGGGGCGCTCTTCGCCCTCGTCGTCGTCCCCCGCCTCAAGGCCACCTCGCCGCTGCGGACCTTGCCGGCCCGCGCCGCGCTCCGGCTGCCGATCCTCGGGCGCGCCTTCGAACGCGGCCACCACGCCACCTTCCTCGACGTCCTGGGCCGCTCCATCGCCGCCGGCCTCTCCTTCCCCGACGCCCTCCGCTCCGCCCTCGTCGCCAGCGGCAACCCTGGCCTGCTGGCCTTCGAAGGCGCCTCGCTGCGCATGATCGAGGATGGCTCGAACCTGACGCAAGTTATTCAAAAGGCTGGTGTTTTTCACCCTGAGGTGATCGCCGCGGTGGCCCAGGGGGAGCTGACCGGCAAGCTCGACGAGACCCTGCCGCGCGCCGCCGCCAGAGAGCGCGCGGTCCAGCGCCGCGCGATCGTCACCCTGCTGGTGATCGTCATCGCGCTGGTGGCCCTCGTCGTCCTGGCGATCATCGTCCAGGGCTTGATCTCGGGCGTGACCGGCTACTTCGACCTGATCGACAGCCAGATCGGCCGCGAAGGGGGGATCGCGCCGCCTTGACAGGCCAGGTGCCTGCGCTCGGGCGTCCCCCCTCAGCGCCCTCCGCCGTCGACCTCGACGGCGGCCGCGTCCGCGTTGTCGGGGGGAGGGCTGGGGGCCTTGGCCGAGAGGCCCAGGAAGACGGCCAGCAGCGCGACGGCGGTCAGAGCGATCAGGGACAGCCCGAGGGCCAGCAGGATCAGCGGCAGGCGGCTTGCGCGCGCCGATCCGGCGGGGATCCTGGCGCGCACCGTCGGCGCGTCGGCCGCAGCGGAGCCGGCGGTCAGCGCCGGGGGGGCCTCGGGGACGACCCACTTTGTGGTGGCGCCGTGCTCGGGGTCGTCCGAGGTGAGGGTGACGGTGACGGCGGCGCGCGCCAGGGCGGCGCGGGGGTCGAGGCTGTCGGTGGAGGAGGCCGCTTCGATCTGGCCGCGGGTGGGGCCGCCCGCGCCAGGGCGGATGCGGGGCTTGAGGGGCTCGGGGGTCTCCTTCTTGAGCAGAGAGTCGCGGGCGGCGCGGGCGTCGGGGAAGCGGTCGTTGGGGTCGGCGGCGGTGCAGCGCTTGTAGAAGGCGTCGGCCCAGTCCGGGATCGAGGGGTCGAGGGCCTGCAGGGAGGCGCGGGGGCCGCGCGTCCAGGCGAGCTGGGCCTGGTAGGCCTTCAGGGCGTCTTTTGAGGTCGGCGGGTGGGGCAGCTTGCAGGTCAGGAGCTGGTGGAAGAGGATCCCGGCGGCGAAGATGTCGGCGCGGGCGTCCAACGGCGAGCCCCGGAGCTGCTCAGGGGCGGCGTAGCCCAGGGTGACGTTGACGATGCCGGGGGCGGTGAGCTGGGCGCCGCCGATGATCTTGGCGATGCCGAAGTCCAGGATGCGCAGCCGCCCGCTGGGCTCCAGGACGAGGTTGGCCGGCTTGAGGTCGCGGTGGATGATCTCGTGCTGGTGGGCGTAGGCCAGCGCGTCAAGGAGCTGATCCATGACGCCGACCGCCTCGGGCACGCTCAGGGGCGTGTCGCCGATGACGGCCGCGATCTCGCGGCCCTCGACGAACTCCTGGACGAGGTAGTAGGTGCCCTCGAAGGGGCCAAAGTGGTAGACCTTCGGGATGGCCGCGTGCTGCAGGCGAGCCAGGATCAGCGCCTCCTGGAAGAAGCGCTGGACGACCGTGGGGTCCGAGACGAGGCTCCGGTGGAGGATCTTGAGGGCGAGCCGGCGGCCTTCGGGGTCGCGGACCTCGTAGACGGTCCCGAAGCCGCCCTGGCCCAGCTCGCGCTCCAGCGTGTAGTCGTCGATCTTCGCCATCTCGCCGTCCCCGCCGACCTTTGCGCGACGATCACACGGTTGAATCGAGGCTGTCAACGCGGCCGCCTGGCCTGCGCTGCTCACACAGGTCGACCGCGACCTCGCCAGGGTTTGCGCCTTTGGTCGCTTTATGGTGTCATGGGGGCCGCTCGAAGGCTCTCTGGAGCCCCGGCATGTCGAGCCAAGGCCGAACGCCTGGGTCTGGATTCAGACGGGATGATTTGGAATGAGCGTTGCCCCTGTCCTGATCAGGAAGTTGCCCATCGGGCTGGTCATTGACGGTCGCTATGAGATCACGGGCTTCATCGGCGCCGGGGGCTTCGCCCAGGTCTACGCCGGCCGTCAGATCAACGTCGAGCGCGCCGTCGCCATCAAGGTCCTCAACCTCTTCAAGGAGCAGGGGATCTCGCCGGCCGACGTCCGCCACCAGGCCTCCCGGGAGCGCTTCGTGCGCGAGGCCAAGGTCATGGCCAGCCTCAAGCACACCGCCGTCGTCAGCGTCCACGACTTCGGCTTCCTGGCCGAGACCTCCCAGCCCTACATCGTCATGGAGAACCTGGAGGGCCACACCCTGGAGGCCGAGCTGTCCAACCACGGACCCATGGCCCCGGCCCGCGCCCTCAAGCTCGTCGGCCGCTGCCTTGAGGCCCTCGGCGAGGCCCACCAGAAGGGGATCGTCCACCGCGACCTGAAGCCGAGCAACATCTTCATCGTCGCGCCCGGCACCCCCCAGGAGGATGTCCGGCTGCTCGACTACGGCATCGCCAGCATCTCTCAAAGCAAGGACGACCGCCTGACGGCCACCGGCCAGATCATCGGCACCTACCGCTACCTGTCGCCCGAGTACATCAAGGGCCGGATCGCGCTGCCAGCGCTGGACGTCTACCAGATGGGCCTGATCCTGACCGAGATGCTCACCGGCCAGCCCGTCGTCGAGGGCGGAAACCACTTCGCCACCCTCATGGTCCACGTCGAGGGCAGGATCGAGCTGCCCGAGGCCCTCGTCGCCTGCTCCCTCGGCCCCGCCCTCTGCAAGGCCCTGGCGACCAACCACGCCGCGCGCTTCGACGACGCCAACGCCTTCCTCAAGGCGCTCTCCGACGTCGACCCGGACGACCTCCCCAAGCCCCCCGCCGCCGCCCCCACCGTGCGCTTGAGCGAGGTGAGCGCCTCGCCGCGCTCCATCGCCGTGCCACCCTCCCGCATCAGCAGCACCGAGGTGCGCGCCTTCACCCCCGCCGAGGCCCCTCGCCGGATCCTCATCCCCACCGATCTCGACAAGGCCCTGGCCGACAAGGCCGCAGAGCGCGAGGAGGAGCGCAAGGCCGAGCGCGAGGCCAGGCGCGCCGCCAAGGCCGCCCGAGCACGAGACAAGGAGGCCCAGGAGGCGACCCTGGCGCAAGAGACCCAGGCGGAGCCCCCGGCGCCCGAGCCCCCGCCCGCCGAGCCCCAGAAGCCCCAGGAGGCCCCGCCCGCCGCGCCGCCCCCTCAAGCCAGAGGGCTCGACCCGCGCCTCTTCGCCGGCGTCGTCGGGGCGCTGCTGGTCGCCCTGCTGGCCCTCGCCGTTGCCTGGAAGTTCTCCCCGGGCGACTCTGCCGGCGGAGCCGCAGCGGCCGCCGTCACCATCACGCTGATCTCCGAACCCCCAGGCGCCACGCTGCTCGAAGGCAGGACCGTCCTCGGCAATGCCCCCCTGGACTTCCGCTTCGACTCGACGACCTCCCCCCCCAAGCAGATCGAAGTCCGCCTCAGCGATCACGCCCCCCAGACCGTCACGGTCTCGCCCACGGGCGCCCCCTCCGTCCACGTCAAGCTCGACCCCAGGACGCCATGATGGGCGCCGCCCGCGCCTGATCGCTTGGCCCGCCCATCGCCTGTTTGACCCGCATGTATATGATTTGATGGATGTTCTTGCCTGATGCGCGCGAGGCTCAGGGGAGCGCGCCGGCGTTGATCCAGCGCTCGATGAGGCGCTGGGCGTCGATGGAGAGCTGATCGTAGCCGGCCCAGGGCGGCGGCTGGGCGGTGCCATGGCGCAAGGGGTAGTCCCAGAGGATCTTGTGCATCAGGTAGGAGGCCGGGGCGTCGAAGGGGCGCACGACGACAAGCTCCGGTTGCTGCTCGGAGGCGACGCCGACCATCGCCTCGCGGGTGACGGCGGGCAGCTGCCACTCGGGATCGAGGTGGCAGACATTGCAGGGGGCGAGCAGGGGCTCGATCTCGGCCCAGCGGGGCGCCTCGGGCTCGGCGGGGGCCGGGGGGAGCGGCGCGTCGCCGGAGAGGAACTGGATCAACGCGGGGCCCTGGAAGGGCTGCCCGGTGACCGAGGCGATCGCGTCGGGGTTGAAGGTCAGATCGTAGATCAGGCCCGGCTCCAGGGGGCGGCGGGTGGTGACGACGAGCTGCTTGTCGACCATGCGGTAGTCGGCCCGGACGGAGGCGCGGACGCCGCCGCTGTTGAGCGCGGCGGCGTTGAAGAAGGTCAGCGGCGCGGGGTCGAGGTAGGTGTTGAGCGAGGCCGTGAAGACGGGCTGCTCGGCGACGGGGCCGCCGTCGGGGGAGGGGTCGATGGCCAGGATGCGGACCGAGGGGTCGTAGAGGTCCGCAGGCAGCGGCGGGTTGTCGACGCAGGCCAGCGCGGCCGCCGCGAGGGTCGCGGCGATCGTCAAGGCGGTCGCGTCCTGGTGGAGGCTTCGGCGCATGGGCGTCCTGGGCGGGTCGCCGGGATCGTGTCGCGGACAGAGTAGCTCAGACCTTGATGTCCTTCCACTTCCCCTCCCAGAACTTCCAGCCCATGATCATGGCCAGCAGGAAGATGTAGGAGGCGCTGGCGACCCAGACGCCGAGGAAGCCCAGGTCGATGACGTTGGACAGGAGGTAGGCCAGCGGGACGAGGCAGGTGAAGTGCAAGATGAGCTCGACGATCATGACGAACATGGTGTTGCCGGCGCCGAAGAGGGCCTGGGTGCAGATGATGCCGATGGCCATGAAGGGCATCAGGACGGCCATGATCCGCATCCCGGTGACGCCGGTGGCGATGACGACGGCGTCGTCGCTGATCAGGTCCAGGGCGTGCTCGGGCCAGATGAAGACGAGCAGGCCGATGAGGGTCATGAACGAGGCGTAGATCCGGACGGACTCCCAGCCGTAGCGGCTGGCCATCTCGGGCTGGTCCTTGCCCAGGGACTGGCTCACGAGGGTGGCCGTGGCCGTGCCGAAGGCCAGCGACGAGATGAAGCACAGGCTGGAGATGTCGAAGACGACCTTGGTGGCGGCGCTGTAGACCGCGGGGCGGTTCTGGAGCATGACGTGGGTCCAGTCGCTGGCCATGGCCGTGCCGACGAGGCTCTGGCCGTCCAGCAGCGCGCTCTGGTGCAGCGCGTAGGGCAGGGCGCCCTGGCCGGTGTAGATGCCCGTGGCCGCCATGGCCTGCTCGACGGCGGCCTCGTCGAGCAGGCCGACGATGCGCATGAACATCAGCACGCCGGCCATGACGAAGACGGTCGCCAGGCCGCTGGGCACGCTCAGGCGGGTGATCTCCCAGATCACCCGCCGGCTGACGTTCTGGATCCTGAAGTGGCGGAAGTTATTGCGGTATTTTGGCGCCAGAGTCCAGCCGAGCATGATGAAGAGGCCGATGTAGGTGGAGATGAGGCTGGCCCAGGCGGCGCCCTCGACCTTGAGCTCCGGGAAGATCCAGATGCCGAAGATCAGGTAGTAGTTCAGGATGAGGTGGACCACGTTCATGACGATGGCGGCGATCATGTGGTGGTGGGTCTTGCCGATGCCATCGAAGAAGGACTTGACGGACATGGTGGCGACCATCGACAGGACGCCGAGCAGGCGGATCTGGGTGTAGGGGACGCCGAGGGACAGGACGGCCTCGTCGTTGGTCAGGAAGCTGAACATCCAGGGGCACAGGGCGTAGGAGCCGATGGAGAAGATCGTGCCGGTGATCAGCGCCAGCAAAAGGCTGTTGGTCAGAACCTGTCCGGCGGCGGGCAGATCCTGGGCGCCAAAGCGGCGCGCGGTGATGGCCTGGGTGCCGACGCCGATGGCCGACAGGCACCCGCCCACGATCCAGATCAAGGGCAGGGAGTAGCCCAACGCGGCCTGACCGGGGATGGACACCGAGGGCTCCAGCTTGCCCACGAAGAAGGTGTCCGTGATGTTGATGAGGGTCTGGGTCAGCATGGCGAAGATGACCGGGGTCGCCATGCGGACGATCGTCGAGGTCAACCTCGGGTCGGGCAGGAGGGCCTTGATGAGGCCACCATCGGGTTTCGGCATCGAGGGGGTCCTGGGTGTTGAGCCGACATTCTCCCAAAGGCCGCTCGGCGCGGCGCCGGGCGTGGCGAGGAGGCATAGAATGGGCGATATGTCCGACCCTGTCTCCTCAAGCTCATCAGGGTTCTAGTGCATCGCGCCCGCGCTTGTCCAGCGTTGGCCCGCCGATCGTGGGAGACTCGACAGGGTCAGCAGCCGGCTTCATCGTTTGAAGATGCGCGGCGGGCGGTTCGGGGGCGCGGCGCGGGGTCGATCAGAGGTTCTTGAGGGCGTCGCGGAGCTCGCGCCTGCGCTTGAAGTCCCACCAGGGGACGTCGAGGGCCTCGCGGGCGAGCCTGCGGGCCGTGGCGGCGCGGGTCTCGTTGTCGTCGATGGCCTTCTGGGCGCTCTGGCGCCAGTCGTTCCACTCCAGGAGCATCTTCCGGGCGCTTTCGAAGCCCTCCAGGGCCATGGCGCGCTGCTCAAGGGCGCGGTCGAGGCGATCGAGGGTGTCGTCGCGCTGCTCGATGGCGAGGTCGAGCTGGGCCATGACCTTGTCGCGCTGGGCGAGGACGCGCTGGAGCTGATCGGCGGTCTGCCCGCGCAGCTGGACGGCGCGGGCCAGGTGCCGCATGGCGTCGTCGCGCTCTTCGACGAGGCGCTCGGCCACGGCCAGGGCCTCGTCGCGCTGGGCGGCGACCTGGTGGTGCTCGTGGAGCAGGGCGCGGTTGGCCTCGATGGCCTTGTCGCGCTGGACCTGGAGGTGCGCGAGGCGCTCGTGGGCGCTGCGCAGGAGGGCCTGCTCGGCGGCCTCTTTTTCAAGGGCGGCGTCGCGCTCGCCGATGAGCCTGTTGCGCTGGGCGATGGCGAGGCGCTGGGCGTTGTCGGCCTCTTCGAAGGTGTAGGTGGGCGGCTCGTCGCCGTCAGGATCGATGGCGCGGCGCAGCTCCTGGGGCGGCAGGCAGGCGCGGTAGCGCGCGCCGGAGCCGACGAACTGCCGCTCGACGTCGCCGCGCTGGATCAGGGCGCGCAGCTGGAGCGGGGAGATGGACAGGTGAGCGCACAGCTCGTCCCGATCCATCCAGGCGCCGCCCTGATGGGCTTGCGGCAGCGGGTGCTCGTTGTGCCTGAACCTGAGTCGTCCAGAAGCCTTGAGGGGACGGATGGCCTCCATCTCAAACCTCGCTGTAGGTGTGAGGGTATGTCCTCATGATGAAATGTAAGTGCGCGCCGCCTCTGAAGTCAAGCAGGCGGCTCATCGCCCGCCCTGTTGCGCATCGACAGCGGCGAGGTGAGGTCCTATATTGTCGCGGCCTGGGATCACTTTGAGAGGGGACGGGCGGCCCCGCAGGAGCAGATATGCAGCAAACAGCCAAAGTTCAGACCTACTTCACCGATCGAGCGCGGCTCTTTGACGCCCTCTACGAAGAGGAGAACGCGGCGACGCGGGCCTTCAACAAGGTCTTCAGGCGGCCGATGTTCACCCGCTACGTCCTGACGCTCGGGGCGCTCGGGGACCTCAAGGGGCGGCGGATCCTGGACGTCGGGTGCGGCTCAGGGCGCTACGCGGTCGAGCTGGCGCTGGCCGGCGCCGAGGTCGTGGGCATCGACTTCAGCCCCGAGATGCTGGTGATGGCCAACGAGCGCGCTCGCGCCGCCGGGGTCCAGGACAGAGTCACCTTCATCGAGGGCGACTTCATCAAGTGGGCCGGCCAGGTCGAGAAGCGCTTCGACGTCGCCTTCGCCATGGGCGTGCTCGATTACGTGGACGACGCGCCGGGCTTCATCAAGATGATGGCCGACGTGGCCGACGAGGTCATCGCCTCCTTCCCGAGCCCGACGCCGGTGCGCATGCCGCTGCGCAAGCTGCGCTACAAGATGCGGGGCTGCCCGGTCTACTTCTACTGGCGCTCGGAGATCGAGCGGATGTACCGCGGCGCGAGCCTGAACAACCTCGACGTCCGCCCGCTCGGGCTGGGGGGCTTCTGGGTCCACGGGCGCCGCTGAGCCCCGCGCGGAGCGATGTCGATGAACCCTGCGACCTTTCAGGGGCGCCACGGCCTGTCTTTTGACGTCGAGTGCCACTACCAGATCGTCTGGAAGGACTGCCTGGGCCTGACCAGGGCCCCCACCGTCGAGGTCGAGCGCAACACCGACTACCTGCTCGGCCTCCTGAGCGACAAGGGCGTCAAGGCGACCTTCTTCACCCTCGGCAATGTCGCCGAGCGATACCCCGCGCTGGTCCGCCGCGTCGTCGCGCAGGGCCACGAGCTCGGCGTCCACGGCCACGATCACCACTACATCCACCAGATGACCCCGCGGGCCTTCCGGGAGGAGCTGCGCCGCGCCCTGGGCGCGCTGGAGCAGACCGCCGGGGTGAAGATCGAGGGCCACCGGGCGCCAGCCTTCTCCATCGGCGCGCAGAACCGCTGGGCGCTCGACGTCCTGCGCGACGAGGGCTTGCGCTACGACTCGTCGATCTTCCCCATCAAGGGCCGCCGCTATGGGGTCCCCGACGCCCCCAGGGCCATCCACCGCCTCGACAACGGCCTCTTCGAGGTGCCCCTGACCGCCATCCCGGTCGGCGCCCGGCGCGTGCCCGCCGTCGGCGGCGGCTACTTCCGCCTCTTCCCCCTCGCCTTCACCCGCTGGGCGCTGGGGCAGTGCGCCCGCCAGGGGGTGCCGGCGATCACCTACTTCCACCCCCACGAGTTCGAACTGACGCGCGCCCGGGTCGGCCTCGACGGCTGGATGGCCTCGCCGCGAGGCGCGGCAAAGATGTTGCGGATCAACACGATGCAGAACGTCGGCCGCGGCCGGTCGATGCGCGCCAGGCTGGAGGCGACCCTCGACGAGCATCGCTTCGGCCCCATCCGGGAGCTGCTGCCGGCCTCCTGAGGCGACCCGGGCGAGGGCCGGGCGAGCGGGCGCCGCGGCCTGGGGTGGCGTCCGATTTGTGGGCTCCCCTTTTCGATGGGGTGGCGCGCCGGGCGAGTGGTGTTGTATGTTGCATCCGCGCCAGGGCCTCGGCCCAGGGCGCGAGACGAGGTGCGCTGGCGCGGAGCGTCGGCGTCCATCAAGGGAGGTGGGAGAGCGCATGACCCAATCGATCTGGGAGTACATCATCGGCTATGCGCCGGACGGCGATCCCTACACGGTGACCTTCTTTGACTACCACGACGACACGCTCTACCGCGATCTGCCCCTGGACGTGCTGGGCCAGCACGGCTGGGAGATGGTGACGGTGGTGCTCAAGCCCGACCCCCAGTCCGGCGCGCGGCGCTACGAGTACTTCTTCAAGCGCGACAGGGCCGAGGGCTACGCGGCCGGCTTCTCGCGCTCGACGAAGAACTGACGCCTCGCCCCCCCTCCTTGAAGCGGCCTGCGCCGCAGATCAGCTGTTGGGCGGGTTGCCGAGGATGGTGGGGTTGAGCACGTAGCGCGCGGCGACCTCGTAGGCGATCTGCCCTTCGCGGTAGAGCTTGTTGACGGAGCGGTCCATGGTGGTCATGCCGTCTCGCGTGGCCGTCTCCATGATGTTGACGAGCTGGTGGGTCTTGCCCTCGCGCACGATGTTGCGAACCGCCGGGGTGCCCAGCAGGATCTCGAAGGCCGCGATGCGGCCGGAGCCGTCGGCGCGCGGCAGGAGCCGCTGGGACAGGACGCCCAGGAGGCTGGAGGCCAGCTGCGAGCGCACCTGAGGCTGCTGGTGGGGCGGGAAGACGTCGATGATCCGGTCCATGGTCTGGGCCGCGTCGTTGGTGTGCAGGGTCGCCAGCACCAGGTGGCCAGTCTCCGCCGCCGTGATCGCCGCCGAGATCGTCTCCAGATCCCGCATCTCTCCCACGAGGATCACGTCCGGGTCCTGCCTCAAGACGTACTTGAGGGCCTTGGCGAAGCTCTGCGTGTCGGCGTGCACCTCGCGCTGGTCGATGGAGGCCCGCGCGCTCTGGTGGTTGTACTCGATCGGGTCCTCGACGGTCAGGATGTGGCAGGAGCGGCTCTGGTTGACGCGGTCGAGCAGGCAGGCCAGCGTCGTGGTCGTGCCCGAGCCCGTCGGGCCGACCACCAGCAGCATCCCGTGGGGCCTGTCCGCCATGCGGATGACGATCTCCGGCAGGCCGAGCTCCTGGGCCGAGGGGATGCGCGAGGGGATCGTCCGCAGCGCCGCGGCCATGTGCCCCTTCTGGAAGTAGGCGTTGACCCGGAAGCGCACCCCTGTGTCGATCGACAGCGAGAAGTCGATCTCCTTCTCCAATTCGAAGATGGTGCGCTGCCGGTTGGTCAGGATCGAGAAGAGCAGCGTCCGCATGTCGCTGTCGGTCAGCGCGTCGGTCGGCAGGCGGTGCAGCGCGCCGAGGATGCGGAAGATGGGCGGGCGGCCGACGGACAGGTGCAGATCCGAGGCGCCGTGCTTGATGCACAGCGTCAGCAGGGTCTTCATGTCCAGGTTGCTCAGGTTCTTGAGCGCGCCCGGGTTGCGGAAGGCGTCCACGCCGGTCTCCAGGCCCTGCACCGAGAGCCGGAACTCGTCCGGGTTGCTGGCGTTGGCCAGCCCCGTCTCAAAGGCGATCTCGCCCTCCTTGTGCAGCGCCAGCAGCGCCTCGTTGAAGGTCTGCATCCCCGGGTCGTTGCTGGACCTCATCAGATCGGTCAGCTCCTCGATCCGATGCTCCCGGATCAGCCGCGTCACCGCCGGGGTCACCGTCAGGATCTCCGTGGCCGGCACGCGACCCCCCGCCTCGGAGATCTGCGGCAGCAGCCGCATGCACACGATCCCACGCAAGCACAGAGAGAGGTCCAGGCAGGCCTGATCGCGCATCTCCTCGGGGTAGAGCCCCACGATCCGCTGGAGCGACTGCGCCGCGTTGATCGTGTGCAAGGTCGCCAGCACCAGGTGGCCCGTCAGCGCCGCCGCCATGGCCACCGTCATCGTCTCCATGTCGCGGATCTCGCCGATGAGGATCACGTCCGGGCTCTCGCGCACGACGTGGCGCAGCGCCGTGTGGAAGTCCACCGTGTCCGAGCCCACCTCGCGCTGGGTGATCCGCGATCGGGCGTCCTTATGGATGAACTCGATGGGATCCTCGATCGTCACGATGTGCGCGTTTCGGGTCCGGTTGATGTGGTGCACCATGGCCGCCAGCGTCGTCGACTTGCCCGAGCCCGTCGAACCCGTCACCAGCACCAGCCCGCGCAGCTCCCCGGCGAGCTTCTCGACCGGCTCGGGCAGGTTCAGCTCCGCGAAGGACAGCTCGCCGCTGGGCAGCGCCCTGGCCACCATCGCGTGCTGCCCCTGCTGGCGGTGCATGTTGAGCCGATATCGCCCCCCCCTGGCCGTCGTGTAGCCCACGTCCAGGTCGCCGGTCTCGTCGTAGCGCGCCCGCACCGCCGGCCTCAACAAGCCCTTGAGGAAGTCCTCGACCGCCTCATGATCCGTCGGCGCCAAATCAAGTTTCCTTACTTCACCCTTGATTCGCATTGCGGGCGGCTTGCCCACATTGACGAAGAGATCCGAGGCGCCCATCTTCTCCATGGCGGTGAGCAGCTTTTCGATGTCCACGTCGGCTCCTGGTGGCGTTTGAGAGGGGTTCCCTGCTTCCATGAGGTTTATAACCCAGCGGCCCCGAGAGCGCCCAACGATTTGTCCTGCGACCGAGGCGCCCGCCAGCAGGCTTTACTTCCCCGCCCTGGTGGATATACCTGTCTCGGCCCTGCGCGCGGCAGGGCCAGGACTGCAAGGAGGCCAGATGGGGCAGGTCGAGAAGGTGGTGATCATCGGTTCGGGTCCGGCGGGGTGGACGGCGGCGATCTACGCCGCGCGGGCGAGCCTCGACCCGCTCGTCTTCGAAGGGGCGCCCAGCGAGGTGATGATCCCGGGCGGTCAGCTCATGTACACCACCGACGTCGAGAACTACCCCGGCTTCCCCGAGGGGGTCACGGGGCCGGAGATGATGCAGCGCTTCCGCGACCAGGCCGAGCGCTTCGGCACCCGGATCATCATGGACGACATCGTCCAGTGCGACTTCTCCCAGCGCCCCTTCTTGCTCAAGAGCGCCGACAGCGGCGAGGTCTACGCCCACACCGTGATCATCGCCACGGGCGCCCGCGCCCGGTGGCTGGGGCTGCCCGAGGAGGCCAGGCTGGCCCAGACCGGCGGCGGCGTGTCGGCCTGCGCGGTCTGTGACGGCGCGCTGCCCTTCTTCCGCGGCAAGCACCTGATCGTCGTCGGCGGCGGCGACACCGCCATGGAGGAGGCCCACTACCTGACGAAGTTCGCCTCCAAGGTCACCATCGTCCACCGGCGCGAGGCGCTGCGCGCCAGCAAGGTCATGCAGCAGCGGACCCTGGAGAACCCCAAGATCGAGGTGGCCTGGAACAGCGCCGTCGACGCGGTCCTCGGCGGCGACTTCATCACCGGCGTCAGGCTCTCGGACACCGTCACCGGCGAGCTGCGCGAGGTCGAGTGCGGCGGCATGTTCGTCGCCATCGGCCACCACCCCAACGCCGACTTCCTCGGCGGCGCCATCACCCGCGACGCCGAGGGCTACGTCCTGGTCGAGCCCGGCGGCACCGCCACCAACGTCGAGGGCGTCTTCGCCGTCGGCGACGTGACCGACAAGGTCTACCGACAGGCCATCACCGCCGCCGGCATGGGCTGCAAGGGCGCCCTGGACGCCGAGCGCTGGCTGGCCGCCAAGGGCATCCACTGACCTCCCGTCCGATCCGACCCTCCACCCTCGATGTGCCGCCCAGGAAACGCCTGCGCCCGAGGGCCCAAAGCGGCGATCTCTCCGCGTCATCCACCGCCATTTGTCGCGTAAGTCTTTGTCCTGAAAGGGCTTGTCTCAGGTCGAGAGGGCGCGCGCGAAGCTCTCCAGATCGGGGCCGGGGCCGGGCGCGGTGCTCAGCGCGGCGCCGTCCTTGCCGCGCTCGCTCAGCTCAGTCGCGCCGCCCTCGGCGCGATCCAGCGTGAAGCAGCGCACGGTGGCCGGCGACTTCAAGAAGAGCATCTTGCGCGTCTCCGGCGTCGCCACGAAGCCCACGAAGTGCGCCTCGCCTGCACACGCCGGCGCCGGCATGGTCACGATCGTAATCTTCACCTCGCCGGACTTGCGGATGGCGACGTGCAGCCCATCGGGGGGCATCCTGTCGCCCTTGCCGACCTCCTTGCCGACCGTCTCCCAGATGTCCATCAGGAAGGGCGTGGACATCGGCGAGGCGAGCAACTCCAGCATGCGCGGCGGGCCGGAGAGGATGGTCTTCGGCAGGGCTGCGTGGGCGAAGCGGGCGTGGTGCGGGCGTGGGGCGTGGTTCATGGCGTCTGCCTGAGCGTCCGGGTGAGGGTTGATCGCAGGTCCATTGTGAGCGCGCCGGGGCCTTGGGGTCAAGGTCGCCGGCTCGCCCTGCAAATCCATTGACGCCGACAAGATGTGCTGTTAAAGGGTTGCCACCTTTGAGGTTGTTGAAAAAGGGGGCCCTGAGATGCGCGCGATCGTGGTTGGAGTTCTGGTGGTGGTGGGGTTGGCGGGCTGCTCGTCGACGATGGCCGAGCGCACCGGGCAGGGCGTCGGCCCTGAGGTGTCCCTCGCGCCCTCGGTGGCCTCGGAGGGCGCGATGATCGGCACGATCAAGCTCCAGGATCGCAGCGTCCAGGTCCACGCCTCGCCGCGCGGCCCGCGCTTCACCGTGCTCGGCCAGGCCGGCCAGGTCCTGGCGCAGGACATGAGCGAGGTGGAGATCCAGGCGGCGCTGCCGTCGATCTATGAGGTGATCAAGACCTCGGCGGCCGCGATGGAGGGCGGGGCGCTCGACGCGAGCCTCGACGCGGACCTCGCGCCGCTGCGCCTCGACGACCAGCCGGGCGTCTTCGGCCCCTCGCGCTGAAGGGCGCCGGCCCAAGCCCCGCGGAGGCGGATCAGCCGCCCTCGGTGTCCCTGTGGACGGTGTCGGGGGCAAAGGCGGGCAGGCAGACGGCGATGTAGCTGGCGCCCTCGGGCGTGCTGTAGCGTATCCACTCGCCGGGGCTCGTGATCAGCGCCTGCCCAGGCCCGACGTCGATGGCGCCGCCCTCGAACTCCACACGGACGCGACCCTCAAGCACGAGGGTGATCTCCTCGAACTCGGGGGTCTGGCCCGGCTCGACCCAACCGGGCGGGGACTGCATCCTGGCGACGCTGACCGTGGCGTGGCCCGTGTTGACTCGACCGACAAACTCGTCAATGAGCTTGGGCTTGTTTCCTGCGGCCTCGATCCGGGTCGGGGCCTCTATCAATCTCGGCATCGCGCGCTCCTGGTGCGGTTGAGGTCGGCGGCTCCCTGTCGGCGTCGACCCGTGTGGGGCATGCCAACTTCGGATAGCCCGGCTTGGCGTCGGGCGCAAGGGCAGGGAGGATCATGCACGACTTTGACAGAGACACCGCCCTGGCGTCGATCGGCGACAAGGCCTGGCGGGCCGAGCTGGGGGAGGGGTGGTGCGTCGGGCCGGTGCCCAACGGCGGCTACCTGATGGCGATCGTGCTCAAGGCCATGGGGCAGCACCTGCCGCACCCGGACCCCTTCACCGCCACCATCCACTACCTGCGCCCCGCCCAGATCGGCGCCGCCGAGATCGAGGTCGACGTGGTGCGGATCGGTCGGGGCCACTCGACGGCACGGGCCACGCTGAGCCAGGAGGGCAAGGCGCGGCTGACGGCGCTGGCGACCTTCGGGGATCTGAGCGCGCCCGACGGCCCGGACTTCATGCCCGCGCGACCCCCCGACGAGGCGCCACCCCCCGAGGGCTGCCTGCCGCTCAAGGCCACCGGCCTTTGGGTGCCCGAGGTGGCCCGGCGCTTCGACTGGCGCTACCCGCCCGAGTGCCTGCGCTGGTTCCAGGGCCAGGAGCAGGAGGCTCGCCTGGGCGCCTGGATCCGCTTCGAAGACGGCCGACCCAACGACCTGCTCTCGCTGGCGATGTTCTGCGACGCCTTCCCGCCGCCGGTCCGCACCGTGATGGAGATCGGCTGGGTGCCGACGATCGAGCTGACGGTCCACTTCAAGGGCAAGCCGGCGCCCGGCTGGGTGCTGGGCTGGTTCAAGACCCGCTGGTGCCAGGGCGGCTACCTGGAGGAGGACGGCGAGCTGTGGGACAGCCAGGGCCGCCTCGTGGCGATCTCCCGCCAGATGGCCCGCGTCCACGCCCGCACCGGCCACGGCGAGCTTTAGAACTTCAAGCCCCCCACGCTCCTCGCACCGCCCCCCACAAGGGGGGACGGGCTCGTCGGGTGGGGCTAGAACGCTGACCGGTTTGACTCCCGTCGGCCAACGGGCCGACAACGACGCCGTCGGCAAGATCGATGCCGGCGTCGTCGATGCGAGCACAGCTTGTGCCGGCGGGCCAACGGCCCGCCTGTGCGTCACCCGCTGGGTGCTCCTCCTTGGCCTCGATCTTGCCGACGGCGTCTTCGCTGTCGGCCTCGCCGGCCTCGGTCCCTCAAACCAATCAGCGTTCTAGAAACTCAGGGTGGGCTGCGACCTCTCGGTCGCAGACCAGCGCACGACCGAAATCGACACCTGGGGGCGTGAAAATCCCAATCCACAGGCCCACTTCGACGCGCTGATCCGACCCTGCGATCCGCCCTCTCCCGCCCGCTGGCCTGCGCCCGACAGGGCGCAGCCCGCCCAGGCATCCAAGCCCCACCCGACGAGCCCGTCCCCCCTTGCGGGGGGCGGTGCGAGGAGCGTGGGGCGCTCGTCGTGCGTTGACTGGCCGGTGGCCACCTTCTACATTCGCGGTGTTGGCGTTGTTTTCAAGAGGTGAGCCATGGTGAAGATCTGGGGTCGTCAAGGAGCGCGCGCGGCGTTTTGTTGTTGGATCGCGTGCTCTTGCGCGGCTTGTGGGGCGAGCGAAGAGGGCGAGGATGTGCCGGAGCAGACCCCGGAGCCTGAGCCCGAGGCTGAGCCGGAAGGTGACCCTCTGCCTGACGGGTGCGACGCGCTGGTCGAGCCCTCGGACGACGATCAGGAGGCGCTGCAAGGGGCCTTCATCGACGCGGCCAGCGACAGCACGATCTGCCTCGCCGCCGGGACCTTCTCCTTCAAGCAGCAGCTGAGCCTGGGCGCCGACGGGGTCACGATCCGAGGCGCTGGCCCGGAGGCGACCATCCTGGACTTCACGGCCCAGGACGTGGGCGCCAACGGCCTGCGGGTCACCGGCAACCGCGTCACTCTGGAGGACTTCCAGATCCTCAACACCCCCGGCGACGGCATCCGCGTCGACGACGTCGAGGACATCACCTTCAGGCGCGTCCATGTCATCTGGGAGGCCGAGTCCTCCCAGGACAACGGCGCCTACGGGCTCTACCCGGTGGGGTGTCAGGGGGTGCTCATCGAGCAGTGCCTCGTGGTCGGCGCCCGCGACGCGGGGATCTACGTGGGGCAGTCTCGCGACATCGTCGTGCGCGACAACGAGGCCCGCGGGAACGTGGCCGGCATCGAGATCGAGAACTCGCTCGACGCCGACGTCCACAACAACCACAGCCACGACAACACCGCGGGGATCCTCATCTTTGATCTGCCCGACCTCGATCAGTTCGGGGGCAGGGCCAAGGTGCGCGACAACCTCATCGAAGACAACAACCGCGACAACTTCGCCCAGGCCGGCAACATCGTCGCCCGCGTCCCCAAGGGCTCGGGCCTCTTCATCCTGGCCTCCGACGACAACGAGATCCACAACAACGACATCCGGGACAACGACTCCTTCGGCGCCGCGGTGGTCTCCTACAGCCCCGTCCTGACCGGGGAGATCCAGGAAGACCCCAACTACGACATCTTCCCCCAGGGCAACTGGATCCACGACAACACCTTCGAGGGCAATGGGACGGCCCCCGACGTCCTCCTGCGCGCCATCCAGACCGATGTCCCCTTCCCCGACCTGGCCTGGGACGGCTGCGAGGACCCCGAGGTCGACAACACCGCCAACACCTTCACCAACTGCTTCTCCGACAACGGCGGCGCGACCTACCTGAACTTCAAGCTCTGCGGCGGCGAGAACGAGACGGACATCACCCCGGTGACCTGCACCCACCCGGCCCTCCCCGAGATCGACAAGTGATCCCGCCTCGATCCCCACGGCGCACTCTGGCGCTGCTGATCTCCCTGGCCGCCGCGATCTGCGCCTGCGCCGAGGAGCCCGTCGAGCCCGCCCCGTCCCCGTTGGCCTCTGCGGCCGACCGCGAGGCGCCGCAAGAACTGTCGGCCTGGGGGTTTTTCGAAGGGCCGATGGCGGCGCAGCGGCCCGCGGCCGGCGTGCTGCCCTATCAGGTCGCCGCGCCCCTGTGGGCCGACCACGCCGAGAAAGGCCGCTTCCTCCTCCTTCCCCCCGGCCAGGGCGCCATCATGGGCGAGGACGAGGGCTGGGTGTGGCCGCTCGGGACGATCTTCATCAAGACCTTCTTCTTCGATCTGGACCGCAGGGACGCCCAGCAGGGCGAGGCGCGCATCGTGGAGACGCGGCTGCTGCGCGTCGAGGAGGAGGGGCTCAAGTCCTACATCTACGTCTGGGACGAGGCGCAGCTTGAGGCGACCCTCAAGAAGACCGGCGAGCGCGTCCAGATCGCGCACGTCGACGAGGACGGGCAGGCCGCCGAGCAGCTCTACCTCGTGCCCAACACCGAAGAGTGCAATAACTGCCACGAGATAGACGACGAGCTCTTCGCCCTGGGCCTGACCGTCTCCCAGCTCAACAGGCCCGTCGAGCGCGAGGGCCAGCAGGTCAACCAGCTCCAATGGCTCGCCGACCAGGGCGCGATCACCAACCTCGACACCTCGCCGGAGCAGCTCGTCGCCCTGCCAGACCCCTTCGACCCCGCCAGCGGGGATCTCGACAGCCGCGCCCGCGCCTACCTGCACGGCAACTGCGGCCACTGCCACCGGGAGGGCGGCGGCGGCGGGCGCTCCGGGCTCAGGCTGGTGTGGTCGGAGGACAGGGATCGGCGCGTGGGCGTCTGCAAGGGGCCCGTGGCGGCGGGCTCGGGCTCCGGGGGCCGCACCGCGGACATCGTCCCCGGGCGTCCCGACCAGAGCATCTTCATCTTCCGCATGGGCTCGACCGATCCCGAGATCAAGATGCCCGAGCTGCCCAACCTCCTGCCCGACGACGCCGGCATCGCGCTCATCACCGAGTGGATTTCGAAGATGCAGCCCGAGGGCTGCCCCTGAGCCCGCCGCTCCTCGCGCGGTGACTTGGGAGATTCAGGCGAGCGCCGTCGTCCGGGATCGGGAGAGCCTTTGGGCGAGGCTCCCTGTGGACCCGCCGCTGACCCTTTGGGCTCATGGAGCGGCGCCAACCTCAGGGCGCGATGTGTGTGATATGTTCGGCGATGTGACGAAAGCAGGCTGACCCTGACGAGGACTCGGCTCAAACCCCAGGACACCACGGCTGGAGCGACGACATGACCAACCCACTTGCGACCTTCGAAACCTCGATGGGGACCTTCACCGCCGAGATTTTCCTCGACGTGATGCCGATCACAGCCGGCAACTTCCTCAAGCTGGCCCGCGAGGGCTTCTACGACAGGCTGCACTTCCACCGCGTCATTGATAACTTCATGATCCAGTTCGGCTGCCCCTTCAGCAAAGATCCCAACGACCGTCGATGCGGCACGGGCGATCCGCCCAGCGGCCCCATCAAGGACGAGTTCCCGCCCAACGCGAAGATCACCAACGGCAAGTACACGCTCTCGATGGCGAACACGGGCCGACCCAACAGCGGGGGCTCACAGTTCTTCATCAACACCGTCCCGAACCCCTTCCTCGACTGGTTCAGCCCCGGCGAGTCCCGACACCCCGTCTTTGGGCGCGTCGTGGGCGGCACCGAGGTCATCGACTCCATCGGGAGGGTGTCCACCGACGGCGATGACCGCCCGAGGAGCCCGGTTCAGGTCTTCTCGATCACGGTCAGCGGCGCACCCCGATAGGCGCGCTCGCCGTCGTTCTCTCGACAGCGGAACCCGCATCGGGGCTCCCTCTTCGGCGCGCTCGCCTTGCGAGCAGGCCCAGCGGCAGGATGAGGGCGGGGAGCGTCCACAGGTCCGTCGGGTCCATGGTCAGATCCACCATCCCAGGCCCCCCCACCGCTTGCCCCGACCCCAGCCACGACACGATCAAAAAGGGCCACTGCAGCAGACCCAGGCCGTGGCGATAGAGCCAGGCGAAGGGCTCGAAGAGGTTGATGGTCGCCATCACCAGCCCGGTCAGCGCCGCCGCCGTGACGCCGACCGCCCTCAAGGCCCCCTGCCCGAGCGCTCGACCCCTGGCCTGGGCCAGCAGCTCGACCACCGCCACCAGAAGCAAGGGCACAAAGACCAGCGAGGCCACGTCCGAGAGCTTGCCTGTGAGCCCATTGCCCCACAAGCCCTTGAGCAAGTGGTCGTTGATGATCCAGATCGCCAGCGCCGACAAGGCGACAGGGTGCAGGACCACGTCTCCTGGCGCCCTCATGGCCGCTCCACCACCTTGAGGTCAAAGGCCTCGCCGCCGGGCGGCTTGCTCTCGCCGAGCCCCTCCAGGCTGACCACGAGCTTCACCTCGACGGCCGGGAGCTTGTCTCCCTGGCGTCCGAGCGTGACCTTGAGCCGGCAGGTCTCCTCCGAGCAGATCGGCAGCTTGTCCGGGTTGTCCTGCCCGCTCCCCCGCCATTCCAGCTCCCCTCTTCGCCCCTCGCCCTTCTGATCCGGCGAAGGGGTCATCTTGAAGGCCCTTGTTTCGGGCTCGGCGCCTTCGAGGGTCAAGGTCCAGTCGGGCGCGTCGGCGGCCCCTGGAGCCTCGATGGAGATGTTCAACAGCCTGCCATCGTTCAGGTTCTTGCTGGACGTCGACAGGTCAAGGTGCACGGCTTGATCACCCTCGGCGAAGTTGAGGGGCTGCGTGGCCGACAGACTCCACCGAGGCTGCGAGGTGGCCACCATGGTCAAGAACCCCAGCGCGATCACGGCCAGGACGGCTGCTCGCCGCCAGTCGAGGCGCGTCGAGCGCCCCTTTCCTTCGAACTGCATGGGACCTCCTGTCACGATCAAGGGCGCAGCAAAGATGAGGGAGCGCAAGGCGACTCCGAAGCCAGACGGCGACGAGCCGACCCTGACCCACACCCCCGATCGTGCACCCTGACGGCCTCGGATGCAAAGCCCGCTCGCCCTGTGTTCTCACACACCCACATTAAAATGTAAATTAGCAATTAATTTATATTATTTCAGTGTGTCGATGCCTTTATGGCGCCACTCTGTCCATCTGGCTCCTCGACCTGAGATTTCGCGGTCGAAGATACCTGGTCCTGGTGTCGCTGCCCCGCTTCCAGTCGAACCTGTGCTCTGTCGGTCGTGCTTGACAAGCAAGCCCATCATCCCCACATATACTCCCAACAACAGTCTTCACGGAGTCAATCACCCATGCCGCACACATTTTCATCACCCATTTATCTTAAAATACAATTTTTTCTTATGGCGCTATCTGTATCCTGTGTTGATGAATCCCCGCCGTCATCGATTGATACGGAACAAAATCATCAAGAGCATACTAAGACGGCTACAGTTCCCCTTCAAAATTTCAGACCATACCGCCACCCCATCTCAGGTGTCGGCGATGCGTCTCGATCGGCCTTCCAACGAGGAGATCTGGCGACGATAGACAGAATTTCATCAAATGAAAGAGGCGAGAGAGTCGTGTATTCTGGTTTGATGCAAACCAATAAGACTTCAGCCCCATCAAATCTCGTACCTCTCGCGAACGCCCCAACTTCAACGCGCCCCAAAGTCGATCCGGCCCTCGAACAAGCTTTATCAATATCAAACTCCTCCGATGCCATTGTCTTTTTCGCCGAACCAGATGGTGTTGAAAATTACAGCACATGGCTTGGCGCGATCCTCTCGATCAGGCAAGGCACGGCACAGGATGACATCCTCTTTTTAAGGGAGACCTTTCTATCCGAAAGACAAAGCCTTTTTCAAAATCGGGCGTTCTCCATCATTGAGCAAACCGACGCTTGCGGTATGGATGTCTTTTACCTCTGCTCAGGGATGCCGTGCTTTCTGGCCCGGATCAGTCACGACTGCCTCTACACGTTGGACGAACACTCGCTGGTTCAAAAAATTGATGCCTCAAAGGACGGTTCCATTGAGGCAGACGGTCTTGAAATCGAAAAGGGAACCCAGCTGTCGCAATTTGTCGACAACGATTACGAGGGATATGTATACTCTGGTAGTGAGCGTTTGCATGGCGCCGTGATCGAACCGTCGAAGGCAACCGACCCAAATCAAGGTCCTCCGAGGGACACACATTTTGGTTTTCGTTCGTTTTCTTCTTCATGGTCCCGAGTCACGGAAACGGAATATTGCTCCAACAACGGCTGTACGCGTTCACCACGTTCTGATGCTTTGAACTTGGTTTAGCCAGCAAGGCCGATGGCAGCGAGGTCGGCAGGCTCACTGGAGGGGCGATGGGAGGGCTCGTCGGCGGACTGGGGCAACAAACTGGGCGCTGGCAGCCCA